>QWCY01000193.1_pt1 | contig 137003 bp, 111 predicted proteins | sample 1972631 | NCBI WGS metagenome assembly QWCY01 (sample SAMN09866696, study PRJNA288562) | Human gut metagenome isolate pre1_stool, whole genome shotgun sequencing... | isolation source: gut | host: Homo sapiens | place: USA: California
TGCCAAGGGATTTAACATAAAGCACATATTGTGTCAAATGCCGGTTGGACGTTGGCTACCCTATCGGAATTATTGCCGATTATTTGCTGTGTGTGGAGGAGGTTGCGTAAAAAGGTCTTAACGACCTTAAAGTCCTTAATGACCTTAAAACATTTTCGTCATGTTGAGCGAAGCGAAACATCTGAAAATGCAATGCAGAAACAGATCCTTCGCTTCGCTCAGGATGACGGGGATGCTTCACTCGGGATACGGGTTGTTTCGTTCGGGACAACGGATTATTGCAGTCGCGCGATTAGCGGAATGCGTAATGCGACGGTTCGCGAAGACCTAACAGCAGGTCGTGTGCGGACATGCGGCGTTTGCCCGAAATCTGGATTTCCTCGATTGCAATCCAGCCGTCGGCGCATGCCACGGCGAAGCGGTTCTTGCCGTCGGTGTCGACGCTGCCCACAGTCGCGGAATGCTGCGACGGTTCGAAGCGGGCGGCGAAAATCTTTGCCGTGCCGACCTCCCCGCCGTTCTTGTACATGTGCGACCATGCCGCAGGATAAGGCGACAGACCGCGTATGAAGTCGATGATTGCACGCCCCGATTTGTCCCAGTCGATGATGCAGTCGTCCTTGAAGATTTTCGGTGCAGGATGCAGGTTTTCGTCGGACTGCGTTTGCTCGACAGGTCGGATGTCGCCAGATGCGATGCGTTCGACACTGTCGAGAACGAGGGATTTGCCGACGGTCATCAGTTTGTCATACATCGTTCCGATTGTGTCGTCGTCGTCGATAGGAACGCGGGTCTGCCCGATAATCGCTCCTTTGTCGATTTCGTGATTGAGCAGGAACGTGGTTACGCCCGTCTCCTTTTCTCCGTTGATTATCGCCCAGTTGATAGGTGCTGCGCCGCGATATTGTGGAAGCAGCGATGCGTGGAGGTTGAAAGTGCCGAAACGCGGCATAGACCATACGATTTCGGGCAGCATGCGGAATGCGATTACGATTCCGAGGTCGGGCTGCAATTCGCGCATGGCTGCGATGAACGCTTCGTCTTTCAGTTTCTCGGGTTGGAGAATCGTTCCGATGCCGAGTTCGCGGGCGGCGATTTTCACGTCGCTTTCCTGCAATTTAAGTCCGCGACCCGCAGGTTTGTCGGGCGTCGTTACGACGGCGACGACGTTATATCCGCTCTCGACAAGTGCTTTGAGCGACGGTACGGCGAATTCGGGCGTACCCATGAATATTATGCGTAAATCTTTGGCGTTCATTCGTATGTCTTATTTCTTTGCGGAAGTCTCGGTAGTGCGGTCGAGTTTCTTGCGCCACTTTTCGGGCAGTTTCGCGAGAAATACCTCCTTATAGTGTTTGTATCTTCCGATATACCAGTCGACGTCAAGCAATGCCGAGTCGTTGGTTGCCTTGTATGTCAGGTAGACGGCGATTGGCGCGAGAATCAGCGACGAAATCCACATGCCGAAGAAAGAGTTCCACGTACCCTCTTTCGCGAGTTTCTCGCCGGATATGCTTATGATATAGTAAATTACGAAGAATATTACCGAAATGACTATCGGCATGCCGAGTCCGCCTTTGCGGATAATCGCTCCGAGCGGCGCACCGACGAGGAAGAAAATCATAATCGATACCGGCAGTGCGAGTTTGCGGTGCCATTCGTTCTTGCTCCGATAGAGTTGGTTCAATGCCTCTTTCGACGTCGATTCGTCGAATGAGAACATGTTTCGCGAGTTTTTAGCCGACTGGCGCGCGCCGTTCCATATTCGGCTGCGGGTGCGGACGTCGGCTTTGGCTATGGAGTCGATGACGTAGATTTCGCCCATTCCGGAGCGGTCGATATGGATAGAATCGGGCGGAGTTACGGCATCGGGGTCGCGGACGAAAATCTGCTCGCGCAGAAGCGGCGTGTAGGCGGTCGTCGTGATGTTGCCCACCGTCGTGTCGAGAGAATCGATTGCGTGCTGCAACTCGTTGATATTCTTAGTCTGGCTGTTGTTGCTGAAAAGATTCTCGTCGGAACGCTCGAAATCGAAACCCGACATCGGGATTTTGCCGTCCTGACGGTCGAACTTATGGTGGCGCAGCGTGCTTTTGGTGTACCACTGGTTGTTGCGTGTCTGTTCGTATGTCTCGCCGTTATAGAGTGTTACGAGCAGATATTTCTTGTCGTCGGTGAGGCGGATATAACCCGAATCGGCGATAGTCGTCGTCATATTACCGTTTGACGAGCGGTTGTCGTAGATGAGGACGCCGCGCAGCAGTTTTGTCGTCGGGTCCTGCTTCTCGACGCGGATGCTCATGTCGTCGATGCCGTTGAAAAACAGCCCGTCCTGAAATTCAAGAGCCTGATTCTGCTGGCGTATGTCGTATATGATGCTGAGCATCTTCTTGTTGGCGTACGGAACGAGGTTGTTTACGATGAAAAAACTGCCGATGGATATAAGTCCGACGACGATTGTGAGCGGTTGCATGATTCGTGGCAGCGACATGCCGGCGGATTTCATCGCCAGCAGTTCGAAATTCTCGCCCAGATTGCCCATCGTCATTATCGTTGCGAGCAGAATCGCCAGCGGGAGTCCCATAGGAATCATGTTGACGGTCGCGTACATTATCAGTTCGATGATGACGCCCGCATCGAGTCCTTTGCCGACCAGCTCGTCGATATAACGCCATACGAAGTTCATCATCAGCACGAAGATGACGATGAAGAATGTCATGAACATCGGTCCGAGATAGGCTTTCAGTACGAGTTTGTGTATGGTTTTCATATTTTCAGTGCCGGACTCGTTTTACAATGTACAAAGATAGCGGTTTTATCAGAATAAGCGCAATCGTCAGTACGAATATTATCGCGGGACCTGACGGAACTTCGAGATAGTAACTTATCGTTATGCCCGAAATTCCGGCTGCCGCGGCGACTATCGCAGACCATACCGTTATGGTCGTGTAGGATTTGGACAGGAAATTGACGAGTACTACCGGCATGGTCAGCAGCGAAATCAGCAGGACTATGCCCATTATCCTAATCGACAGAACTATCGTTATCGCCGTTACGACGGACATCGTGTAGGATACGATGCGCGTATGCAGACCTGCCGAACGTGAAAATTCGCGGTCGAAAGCGACGTACATTATCGGTTTGAGCCAGAGTGCCGCGGCGACGAGCAATACGGCGGCGGTTATCGCCAGCGCGATTACGTCCGTGCGGGTAACGGTGATTATGTTGCCGAAGAGGAAACTCGACAAATCGCCGGAGGTATACCCCGGACGAAGGCTCATGAACAGCGCGCCGACAGCCATTCCTATGCCCCAGATAAGACCTATCGCCGAATCCTCCCTGATTTTTTCGCGTGTGCTGACGTATTCGATGCCGAGCGACGACAGTATGGCGAACGCCATCGCGCCGAGAATCGGGTTTATTCCGAAATAGAATGCTATGCCGAGCCCGCCGAACGATGCGTGCGTGATGCCTCCGCAAAGGAATACCATGCGGCGGGCGACGATGTATGTGCCTATTATACCGCAGGTTATTCCCGAGAGCAGGCATGCGATGACCGCATTGCCCAGATAACCGTATTCGAATATGTCCTGAATGAATCCCATCGGATTTTGTTTTAAGCGCGTAAAATTACACTTTTTTATCGGAATCGCGCAGTTTTCATCCGCTTTTTGTATCTTCGCACGACAAACAAAACCTAATATGCAACGCAGGGTAAATTTTCATACGTTGGGATGCAAACTGAACTTTTCGGAGAGTTCGACCATCGCCCGCCAGTTCGAGGAGGGCGGTTTCGTGAGGGTCGCATCGGACGAGGAGGCGGATATCTGCATCATAAACAGTTGTTCGGTTACCGAACATGCCGACAAGAAATGCCGCAACATAATACGCAAACTGCACCGCCGCAATCCGAATGCCATTATCGCCGTAACGGGGTGCTATGCACAACTCAAACCGCAGGAGATAGCCGATATAGATGGCGTGGATATTGTGCTGGGCAACAATTATAAAGGGGATACATATAAACGTATACTCGAACTATCGGGGCGGGGGCGTTCGCAGATTTACAGTTGCGAAACCGATGAAATTGCCAACTTCTTCTCCGCGTTTTCGGGAGGCGACCGGACAAGAGCGTTTCTGAAAGTGCAGGACGGCTGCGACTACTGCTGTTCGTACTGTACCATTCATAACGCAAGAGGTGCGAGCCGTAATATTCCTATCGCAGAGGTCGTCGGGCAGGCTCGGCGCATTGCAGCCAACGGGCAGAAGGAAATCGTCATTACGGGTGTGAATACGGGTGATTTCGGCAAGACGACCGGTGAAAAGTTCATAGATTTGCTGCGGGCGTTGAACGATGTGGAGGGTATCGGGAGGTATCGGATATCCTCGATAGAACCGAATCTGCTAACAGACGAAATAATAGAATTTTGCGCATCGTCATATAAATTTCAGCATCACTTCCATATTCCGCTCCAATGCGGCTCGGATAAGGTGCTTGCATTGATGCGGCGACGCTATACGACCGCCAAATTCGCCGACCGCATCGCCGCCGTCCGTCGGGCGATGCCGGATGCGTTCATCGGAATAGACGTAATCACGGGTTTCCCGGGGGAGACGGAGGCGGAGTTCCGCCGCAGTTACGACTTTCTCGCATCGATAGAGCCGTCGTTCCTGCACATATTCCCGTTTTCCGAGCGTCCGAACACTCCTGCCGTCGATTTTCCGGACAAGGTGCAGGCTTCGGTATCGACCGCGCGGGTCAGGGAGTTGGAGGCGTTGAGCGACCGTCTGCACCTCGACTTTTGCAGCAGATATATCGGGCAAACGGCAGAGGTTCTGTTCGAAAGCACCGAACGAGGAGGCATGATGTCGGGATTTACGGGCAACTATCTGAAAGTAAAGGTGCCGTATCGCCGCGATTTGATAAATACGATTTCCCGTGTGGAATTGATGTCGGTCGAGCCGTCCTCGTGCGATATTTGCGGACATATTGTCGAATAAATTCATAGGAATTTATTATATTTGCAAAAATAACGTGATTTGATTATGAAAGGCATAGGTAAACGCGTTGCGGTCGGATTCATGAGTATCGTCGCCCTGCTGTTCATATCGGGAATGATTTCGCTGTTCGAACTCGGAAATCTGAGCAACGATACCGAAAACATCCTCTCGGCGAGCAAGCGCAATATGGAGTTGGCGAAGGAGATGCTCGATGCCGCTTGCGACCACAATGTGGCGACGATGAATATCACCGTGCTTTGCGACGACTCGTATAGCGACATGTGCCGCAAGGCTTTGAACGACCTCGAAGGTCGCCTTGCCGCGACCGGCGGCGAATCGTACAACAAGGAGAGCATCGATTCGCTCGCTTCGGCTGTGAGCGAGTTGAGAATGCTTACCGACAACTATATTTTGCAGTCGTCGTCTCCTCGCAAATATAAACTGCCCGAGAAATACTCGGATATGCCCGAACTCGGACCCGAGTGGGGGACGGATGTGGTTATGGCTGACGACTTCGAACTCGGAACGGTTTCGCTGTCTGTTGTGGGAAAGGTCTGGTATACCGAAGTGTACAAGGCGGCTAACGACCGCCTGATGCAGCAGATAGAACGTTTCGTCGATTTGAATCACGGCACTCTCGCACCGCGGGCGGCACAACTCAACAAGAACGCCTACCGTTCGGTTGCTCCGGTCTTCATTTCGCTGATTGTGATGATTGCAATCGTGCTGATGTTCTTCTATTTCATCAATGTATACTGCGTGCGTCCGATTTTGAAGATAAACAGGTCGCTGCGCGAGTATCTGTCGTTCAAACTGCCATACAATGTCAAGGCGGAGTTGATAGACGAACTGAAAGAACTGGATGACAATATCGAGACCCTGATAAATATTTCCAAACAGAACAAACAGTAAGCAGTCGGGATTATGCGTTTCAGCGTCATATTGAGATATATCGGAACCGTAATGCTTTGCGTGTCGGCATTCATGGCGGTGTCGGCATTCATTTCGTATATGGACAACAGGGATTCGGGCTACTACCCTCTTCTGTTGTCGGCATTGCTTACGCTGCTGCTCGGTCTGTTCCCGATGCTGTTCGTGCAGAAAGCCGATACGATAACCAACAAGGAGGGATTCTCGATAGTCGTCGGCTCGTGGATTCTGGCGAGCGTCGTCGGCATGTTCCCCTATCTGATTTGGGGCGGCGAGTTTTCGCTGATAAACGCATGGTTCGAGAGCGTTTCTGGATTTACCACTACGGGTGCCACCATTCTGAACGACATAGAGGCTCTGCCGCAGGGTTTGCTGTTCTGGCGTTCGGCTACTGCATGGATAGGCGGTGTGGGCGTGGTCATGTTCGCGCTCGTCATCCTGCCGTCGCTCGGGACCAACAAGATGGCATTGTCGAGTGTCGAATTGTCGTCGGTGGCGAAGGATAATTACCGCTACCGTACTCAAATAATCGTCCGCATACTGCTAATCGTCTATGTCGGACTTACGGTAACGACGACACTGCTGCTGAAACTCGCCGGAATGAGGTGGTTCGACGCCCTGAACCACGCCATGTCGGTCTGCGCGACCGGAGGATTCAGCACCAAGAATGCGAGCATCGGATTCTACGACAGTCCGGTAATCGAACTGATACTGATGGCAGCCATGATATTGGCAAGTATCCATTTCGGACTGATTTATGCCACGTTCGCCCGTAAATCGAACAACATATTCCGGTCGGAGGTCGTCAGGACGTATTTCTCTATAATAGTGGTATGCGTCGTTGCGATTGCCATAAGCATATATGCGGCAGGAATATACCCTACCGTATGGTCGTCGCTCCGCCAGTCGGCGTTTCAGTTCATTTCGGTTATTTCGACCACGGGCTTCGCGACTGCCGATACCAACCTTTGGACGCCGTTCGCCATCGTGCTGCTTATTTTCGCATCGATAATATGCGCGTGCGCCGGCTCTACGTCGGGCGGTATCAAGGTTGACCGTCTGCTTCTTTTCGCAAAGGTCTTCGCCGCCCGATTGAAGTTGCAGCAACACCCCAATGCCGTAATCAGAATCAGAGTGGACGGAATCCTGCAAGACGAATCGCAACTGCACTCCGTCGTGGTATTCATAGTCATATATCTGTTCCTCATATTGGCGGGAACGGTTGTCAATACGATGTTCGGTCTCGATTTGATGACCGGATTTTCGTCTACGGTCGCATGTATCGGCAATGTCGGTCCCGGATTCGGTTCGGTCGGCTCGATGAACAATTTCGCGGAAATTCCGGCAGTGTTGAAGTTGCAGGGTACGATATTGATGCTCATGGGACGTTTGGAGATATTCGGATTTATACAGTTGCTGTTTATTAAATGGTGGCGATGAAAAAGTTTGTTCATATAATATTGATATGCGCCGGCGTCGTGTTTTCTGCCGGTGCCGCGACTTTCGATAATTGTGAAAAGGACGGATTGCGCAGCGACAGTACGTATGTCGCGCTCGTCCGTAGAATGGAGACGGAAATTGCCCGCCGCGATTCGCTCGCGCAGGAGATTTCTGCTATGCGGACGAGATATGCGGAGCGGGAATCCGAACGCGAGTCGTTGGGTGCGCGGATAGTCGCGCTCGAAGGCGAATCGTATGTCGCCAAATCGAGGTGCGACAAGGCTGCCACTGCATTGGCGGAATACGAACGCAAATGGCTGACCGAGAATTTCGGCAAAACCGCATCGGACGATGCTGTCGATACTGCATCCTCCGATGTCGGCGAATCGTCCGCCCCGCGCGTTCCGGTGCGAAAAGTCGCCAATCTGGTCTACAACGACGTTTTTGCCCGCGAACTGTCCGCTTCGGACTGCCGGACATTGCGCGAAGTGCAGGACAAGGAGGCTGATGCAGCCGATGCCGTCGGCGAATACCGTAACGCATACGCCTCGATGATAGCCGTCCAGCGCGAATATATGGAGGCGGAAACCGAATCCGCCGCCGACAGCATAATGCAGCGGTTCTCGCTCGTGCAGCATGCTGCCGAACAGGCTGAACGTGCCGTGGAGCGGAACTGGGCTGCCGTGTACGACAATAAGATGTATCTGTACAATCTGTTGATGGAGAAGTGCGGACGCTCCGATATTCTCGCCGAAGCCGAGCGGAAAACCGACGAGATAGCGCAGAGTATTGCGGACGGTGCAGGCACGTATGCCTCCGACGCCGTAGCGAATTATTACTATCAGAAACGGGGCTTGCTCGATTACGAAATCGCAATCGCCTCGGCGTTCGACCTTGTCTCCGCGAAAGACTCTTTGGCACGTGTGGCGACCGGTTTGAAGAACATCGATTATCGCGCGGGCAAAATAACTTTGGAGAAACGTTATTTCATTGAGTACGAGCCGCTGAAAGTGATTCGTCCGACGATATACAATGCCCAGAATCCGATTCCGAAAACGAATATTTACGAGCATGGAACAATATACCGCATACGGATAGGAATATTCACCAACCGTCCGAACCTTTCGGCTCTGCGCGGCATTACCCCGCTTTCGCATACGGATGCCTACCATAACGGACGTCATGCCTACTTCGTCGGCGGATTCCGCACCGAGCAGGAGGCGAACGATGGTGTCGCCTATCTGAAACGGCTCGGATTCCGCGACCCGAAAGTGGTCGTATGGGTGGACGGTGAGTATATCACCGACCTTGCGAAATGGGCGGCGGAAAATACTGGCGAATACAATATCGAAATCTCGGGCGTCGCGACGCTGTCGGAACAGGTGCGGGCGATTGCCGTTGCCCGAAACGCCGATTGCGAGTTTTCGCGTGTGGGCAACAAGTTCGTCATCGGCAAGTTCGCGGACAAGAACGTGGCTGACGAAGTCGCGGCGTCTGTCGAAAAGACGGACGGACAGCCGACGGTCGCCGTAGTGAAAGTAAATAAACCTTAAAACGATAGTTTATGTTTTACATCATCCTTTTAATATTTTTGGGAGTGCTTTTCCTCGTTGCGGAACTGCTCCTTTTGCCGGGAATATCGGTAGGTACGATATTGTCGCTCGTATGCTACGGCAGTGCCGTCTATCTTGCGTTCGACGGTTACGGCACATTGACCGGCGCGATAACCGTTGCCGTCGTTCTGCTGCTGTCGCTGATAACGACGCTCGTTTCGCTGCGCGCCAAGACGTGGCAGCGTCTTTCGCTGAAACAGGAGATAGATTCGAGCAGCATGCAACTTCCCGAAAAGGAGATTTCGGTCGGCGCACGCGGAATTTCTGTTTCGCGGCTTTCGCCTATGGGCAAGGTAGAAATCGACGGAAAGTCGTATGAAGCGAAATCCGCCGATGTGTTCATCGACCAGAAACAGCCGGTCGAGGTCGTCGGCTTCGACAATTTCGCGGTAATCGTAAAGAAGGCGGAATAAGTCCTCCTGCTCATGCAACCCTAAAACCAGAAACTATATGAACCCATTGAAAAGAACTATTTTGGCGGCAGCGGTGATTATGGCGTTTTTGCCAGCCGTCGCTTCTGCCGACAACGACCCGAAGGCGGATGCGAAAGCGGTGGTCGTTGCCGGAAATGCACGGTTTACCGTACTTACACCCCAATTGATTCGCATGGAGTGGAGCGAGGACGGCATTTTCGAGGACCGGGCGACGCTGACGTTCGTCAATCGCAAACTGCCGGTTCCGTCATTCGATGTCGCCGACGGTCGGTCGAAACTGACTATAAAGACCTCGGATGTCAAACTGACTTATGTCAAGAACGGCAGGTTTTCGCCGGAGAACCTGAAAGCCGAATTCATGCTCAACGGCAAAAAGGTCGTTTGGCACTACGGTGATGCGGATTCGCTGAACCTTATGGGAACGACGCGTACGCTCGACCGTGCGGACGGCTGGAAACTCGGCAAGGAGCCTATGGAGACGGGCATCGTGTCGCGAAGCGGATGCGTCGCCGTCGATGATTCCAGCAACCATGTCTTCGAACCGGTGGATTCGCACTGGAAAGAGTGGGTCGCATGCCGTGATGGTAAAGAGCGTCAGGATATTTATCTTTTCGCCTACGGTCATGACTACATGAAGGCGATTCACGACTATACGACTGTCGCGGGTGCGGTTCCGCTGCCTCCGAAATACGCATTCGGCTACTGGTGGAGCCGCTATTGGCAGTATTCGGACAACGAATTGCGCGACGTCGTCGCTACGCTGCGCAGTCTCGATGTTCCTATCGACGTATTGGTCATAGATATGGACTGGCACGAGACATGGAGTCTGCGCCGCAACAATCCTCCGAAGGACGAATACGACCAGCGCATCGGCTGGACGGGATATACGTGGAAAGAGCAACTTTTCCCGTCGCCTGCCAATTTCCTGAAATGGTGCCGCGACGAGAAACTCAAAACTTCGCTCAACCTTCATCCTGCATCGGGTATTCAGCCTTACGAAAAGTGCTACGATGCGTTCACTGTTGCTTACGGATGGCAGGACAAGGGCAAAAGCGTTCCGTTCCATATCGACGAGCAGAAGTGGGCTGACGCATATTTCGATACCGTACTCGGTCCGATGGAGAAGGACGGCGTCGATTTCTGGTGGCTCGACTGGCAGCAGTGGCGCAAGAGCAAATTTACGAAGAATCTGAGCAATACATTCTGGCTCAACCACGTGTTCAATCACCACATGAGCGAGTCGGTCGATACCCGCCCTATGATTTATCACCGTTGGGGCGGACTGGGTTCGCACCGCTATCAGGTCGGATTCTCGGGCGATACGATTATTTCGTGGGAGACCCTCGATTTCCTGCCTTGGTTTACGAGTACCGCATCGAACGTATGCTACGGATACTGGGGACACGACATCGGCGGTCATACGTTCCGCAAGGGCGAATCCTATACCGAACCGGAACTCTATTTGCGCTGGTTGCAGTACGGTGTGTTCACGCCGATTTTCAAGACGCATTGCACGAAAAACGGTGCTATCGAACGCCGTATCTGGAAATTCCCCGACCACATGTTCTACATGCGCGATGCCATTCGTCTGCGCTATACCCTCGCACCTTATATATATAATGCGGCGCGTCAGACCTTCGATACGGGCATTTCGATGTGCCGTCCGATGTACTACTACTATCCGGAGTGCGACGAGGCATACGAGATGAAGCGTCAGTATATGTTCGGCGACGACTTGCTCGTAACAGCCGTAGCGTCCCGCGCAGACAAGGTTACCGGACTTGCCGATTGCGAAATGTGGTTCCCGAAGGGCAAGTGGTTCGACTGCGTTTCGGGCGAAATGACAGACGGCGCGGCGGTGAAGACGCTGCGTTATACGGTCGCCGAAAATCCTTACTATGCACGTGCCGGAGCGATAATCCCAATGAATCCCGAAACGGTACGCAATCTCCAAGACAAGAACGACACGCTCGTTCTGACGTTTATCCCTGGGGCAGACGGCGAATTGTCGCTGTACGAGGACGACGGAATCTCGAAGAACTATTCGGAAGCGTTCGCGACGACGAATATCGCGAAACGCACCGACGGAAATACGATTCGTATCGAAATCGCCGCCCGCAAGGGTTCGTACAAGGATATGCCGGCAGAGCGCAAATACGAACTGCGACTGCCTGCGACGTTCCCGCCGAAATGCGTGAAGGTGAACGGTCGCAAAATCGAGTATGCCCGTTATGCCGGCGAGAACGAGTGGACATACGACGGCTACACGCTTGCTCCGGTGATATATACCGGAATGTGTCCGTGCGACGGGAACTGCATCGTCGAAATCGAGATGAACGACGGCGACATTGCGGCACAGCCGCGTCTTTACGGCAAGCAGGGCATTTTCAACCGCTGCGTAGTCCTTACGCCGGAATTCAAGGAGAATTTCGCCGCCAACTACGACCCTTGGTCGATGCTGCCGGACGAATATATGAGCGTTTCGCAGGCTCCGAATTACATAACCGAATACCCTTTCGAGATTCACAAGTGGCTGGACCGCTACGATAAAGGCATCGCCGAACTGATTCCGTCGCTCGAAAAACTCGGTGTACTCGATGCCGATTTCATCGCAAGGCTCAAAGCACAATTGGTTAACGAAAAATAAACTCTTAAAAAACTATAAATTATGGAAATGGAACTCGGTATCATCATTCTGGTCTCTTTCTTGGGACTTATCGCCGTTTGGCTGATATTCTACTTCATTCCTGTCGGGCTGTGGTTCTCCGCACTCGTGTCGGGAGTGCATATCTCGCTGCTTCAACTCGTGTTGATGCGCTGGCGCAAGGTTCCGCCTTCGGTTATCGTATCATCGATGATAGAGGGAACGAAAGCGGGTCTGAAACTCAATCCGAATGAATTGGAGGCGCACTATCTCGCGGGCGGAAACGTCCGCAACGTCGTGCACGCGCTCGTATCTGCCCAGAAAGCGAGCATCATGCTCGATTTCAAGATGGCTACCGCCATCGACCTCGCAGGACGCGACGTGTTCGAGGCGGTGCAGATGTCGGTTAATCCGAAGGTCATCAACACACCTCCGGTAGCAGCCGTTGCAAAGGACGGTATACAGTTGATTGCCAAGGCGCGTGTAACAGTCCGTGCCAACATCAAGCAACTCGTCGGCGGTGCTGGCGAGGAGACCGTTCTCGCACGTGTCGGCGAGGGCATCGTTTCGTCTATTGGTTCGGCGGCGACACACAAAATCGTACTCGAAAATCCGGACTCGATTTCCCGCGTGGTTCTCGAAAAGGGTCTCGATGCCGGAACCGCATTCGAGATTCTGTCCATCGACATCGCCGACATCGACGTCGGAAAGAATATCGGTGCGCAGTTGCAGATGGACCAGGCGGATGCCGACAAGAATATTGCGCAGGCGAAAGCGGAGGAGCGTCGTGCTATGGCTGTCGCTCTCGAACAGGAGAACCGTGCAAAGGCTCAGGATGCCCGCGCCAAGGTGATTCTCGCCGAAGCGGAGGTGCCGCTCGCAATGGCGGAGGCGTTCCGCAACGGCAATCTCGGCATAATGGATTATTACAAGATGAAGAACATCATGGCTGACACCCAGATGCGCGAATCCATCTCTAAACCGGAGAAGAAATAAAACTGCATAGCCGGTAAAGAGAAAGCGCAATAGTTTTTGGAAAACTATTGCGCTTTATGTCTTTAAGGACTTTGAGGACATTAACGACCTTAAAGTCCTTAAAACCTTCGGTCGATTACCCTCACCGCTAATACACCTTCTCTTTTTCGGTCGGCTCCTGCACGTTCTCCTCTATCTCGTCGCGCCAGCGCAGCGATGCGTGGGTGCCGTCGCAATACGGCTTGTTGGCGGACATGCCGCAGCGGCACAGTACGTTGCGGTTGCGAATCTCGTAACTCTGCCCGTTCTCGCGTTCGATGCGTATTCCGCCGCGAACCCACAGACCGCCGCTTGCTCCGATGGCTTCGTCTTCTATCAGTCCGAGGCTCGGTTCGTATTTGTATTCGTAGGGCTTTTGGCTGCCCTTGTCCCAAGCCATCAGCCGTCCGCTCGGACACATCGATGCCTCCCGAATCGCCAAATCGCGAGCCTGCGGGTCTTCCGATGCTTCGGTGAGCGACCATACGCCGCCGTAGGCGTCGCAGAAACGTGCGAAGACGCAATATTTGGTGTTGTCCGTTATCGAAATGTCCTTGCCGGACGTTATTTCGACATTGTCGAGCAGTGCCTCCGGCGGCGAAGACGGTTCGGGGTCCCATTTGTGGCTGGTGTGCGAGCCGTCGCAATACGGCTTGTTGCCCGATGCTCCGCAGCGGCACAGTGCGGTAGGTTCGCTGTCGGTATTGAAATGACGACCTTCGCGGAACTCCCAACTTTCGCCTCTTGCGTTGGGAACGATGAATTGTTGCGCTAATGGCGGTCGTCCGAAAACAAGATACGGACCTTTCTCTGTAACGGTTATTCGGAATTTCGCCTCCGCCTGCGACGACCCGACTTCGACTTTTTGTTTTGCCATATAATAAATGTCGTTGAAATACGTTCGAAGATTGGCAACAATTATTCCCAACGGATGAATTGATGCGTGAAAATGTTGTAATATTACCGACTTTTTGAGTATCTTTGTCGATTAGAGACATAAAAGACAAAATTGCATATATGAAAAAACTGAAATTATTGTCGTGTTTGGTCGTTGCGATTTTCGGACTGATTTCCTGTAACAAGAACGAATCGTACCGCGTTACGTTCCCGCAGACGGGCTTCTACTTCAAGTGGGGAGGTTCGGCGCAGACGGTTTCGTATTCGAAGCACAACATTACCTCCGTCGAAGTTACCTCGGTCAGCGATGGCTGGACGTGCGTCGTGAACGCAGCGGCTAACACCATTACGATAACTCCGCCGGAAGACCCGAACGATGACGAGAAGCGCGAGAGCATGCGTACCGGAACGGCTAACATATCGGCAGTTTCCGAGAAGGGCAATTCCGCCAAATACGTTCTTACGTTCCATATTCTGGATAACGCCGAGGTGAATCTCAACGAGAACGGCGAATACGCCAACTGCTATGTCGTATCCACTCCTTATGCACTCTATACGTTCGATGCGAAAGTCGCCGGTTCCGGCTCCAAGCGTATCGACACGGCGAGCGTAGAGTTGTTGTGGCAGTCGCGGTCGGGAATGATACAGCATTTGAGCCTGAACGACGACGGAAAGGCTGCGTTCTTCATCGACCGTCTGAGCGATGACGACGGATATGTCATGGAGGATGGCAAATATGTCGTTCCGCACGGAAATGCCGTTATCGCAGCCCGCAATTCGACCGGCGAGATAATATGGAGCTGGCATATATGGTCGATTCGCGAGAGCGAGAACCCGTTGACGGTGTACGATACCTACTCGAACGGCAAGTCGTATATGAACAAGAATCTTGGCGCGTTCGGTAACAGCAACGGAAAGACCGACGATACCGACGCAATACTTGCATCCTACGGATTGTACTATCAGTGGGGACGCAAAGACCCGTTTGTCCGCCCTTACTATTACGATTGCGCCAACAATTACGACGAACGTATTTACGGCTCGTCGGGAAGCGCGGTTTACGTTCGCTTCGAGGAGACGGGTGCGGCGGTCGGAACGGTGGAGTATGCCGTTGCCAACCCGATGACTTTCATCACCAATGCCGCCAGCGTTACGGACGACGGCGACGGTGTCGGCGACTGGCTGAATACGCCCGACAACAGCCTGTGGAGCGATACAGCGAAGAGCGATTACGACCCGTGTCCGTTCGGTTGGCGAGTTCCGTCGAAAGCGGATTTCGATGTGCTTTCGCTCTCTGCCGAGGAGGATGCCAAGGATTTGGATACGGCGCGCAAGCAGTTCGGATGGAGTCTGAGCGACGGTCAGAACAACTATTTCTATACGGGCGCAGGTTACAGAAGTTATTATAACGGTGTCATTACCAACATGAACCATAAGGACGGCGTATATCCGTCCGTTCCCGAGCCGTGGGAGGGCTATTATTGGACGACTGGACGCTCGGACGACGGCAAGCAGTCCACCTGCATGTATTTCGACCTGACGACGACGCGAACCGTAAATAAGTTCAGTCTCAACTATCCGTCGAAGCGCGCGAATGCGATGCAGATACGCTGCGTGAAGATGTAGTTGCGGCGCAGCATCGATTTATTATGGGAGCATACCTTCGGCGGTATGCTCTTTTTTCGTACATTTGCGGCAATGAAGAGTGTAACGGACATATTTGCTGCGCTCGGCGACAGACTGTCCCGATTCGGAGCGGACGACGTTTCGCGCAGAGCGATTGAGAATGCGACAGCGGCTAATAATTGGTTCACCGAGACCGATATTCGTTGTGCGGTGGATGCGATATGCCGTCAGATGCTCCGGCGTGAAAAAATCGGACGATGGTTAGCCGGCTACCCTCTCGCCGCGCATGAGCCCAAGAGGGTCGCGATAATCATGGCGGGCAATATACCGCTCGTCGGATTTTTCGATTTGATGTGCGTCGTCGCGAGCGGAAATATTCCGTGTGTGAAGTATTCGAGCAAGGATACGGTGCTTATGGAGTATGTCGTATCGCTGTTGCGCGAGATTGAACCGGAACTGCCGGTCGAATATTTTGAAAAAGGCAAGACCGTGGACGCCGTAATCGCTACCGGCGGCGACAGCGCCAACCTCTATTTCGGCGCGGAGTTCGCCGACATCCCGCATCTTCTTCGCGGAAGCCGTCATTCGGTCGCCGTGCTGTCGGGCAATGAAACCGAAGCCGATTTGTGCGGTCTGGCGGATGATGTTTTTATGTATTCCGGATTGGGCTGCCGAAACGTGTCGCTCGTATTCGTCCCGCGGGGTTGCGATTTGCGACTGCCGCCGCGAAAGATGTGCCGCGGGTATCACAATAACTATCTGCAATGTCGGGCGATGCTTGCGATGCGCGGCGTCGGGTTCGACGATAACGGCGAAGCGGTTTTCGTACGCGGTGCCGCCGAATTTCCGACGTCGCTCAGCCGCATAAATATCGCGGAGTACGATTCGCCGGAGGATGTCGCGAAGTGGCTCTCGGAGAACGACGGCAGATTGCAGTGCGTCGTATCGTCTTCGGCTATTCACCATCGTGCTGTGCCGTTCGGGCAGGCGCAATATCCGTCGCTTGCCGACTACCCCGACGATGCGGATGTGATGGAGTTTTTAATGTCCTTATAATACTTAACAGTGCCTTATGTGGAAATATTACGCTTTGCTTTCGGCGTTCTTTGCCGCGCTGACAGCGATTTTTGCCAAAATCGGTGTGAAGGACATCGATTCGGATTTGGCTACGGCTATCCGAACCTTGGTGATATTGTTCATTACATGGGGAATAGTGTTGGTCGGCAATCATGAAAGCGGTATAAAAAATATCACCGGACAGACATGGCTGTTCCTGATTCTTTCGGGTGTCGCCACGGGACTTTCATGGCTGTTCTATTTCAAGGCGTTGCAGACCGGCGATGTGTCGCGTGTCGCTCCGATAGACAAATTGAGTGTCGTGATTACGATTTGCCTGTCGTTCCTGCTGCTGAAAGAGCCTGTCAATGTGCGGACGGTTGTCGGCGCATTGCTGATAACGGGCGGCAGCATAGTCATGTTGATGAAATAGAATAGTGCTATCGATAAGCATGGTGTATACCAGACTTTCCGTCTGCCGATAAAGCAGTACTGCGATAACCGCGGATAGCATCCGATTTCTCACGAAGAACAGTAGGTTTCGCTGCAAAAATAACGGGAACCGCCCGAAATGTTTCGGGCGGTTTTCGTTTAGGCAATTATATGCAATTGTTTATATGGACTGCCTAAAACTTGTCAGACTGCCATATGTAATTATGAGTTATTTTTTACTTAATATATAGTTTGCGAGTATGTGTCTCGCCATGGTCGTATGTACAATATTGAATCTCACCTGATTCGGAGTATGTATATGTACATATATTGGTGTGTGTTAGAATACCGTTATTATATTCCCTATATGTTTCCTTTATAATCCAGCCATCATCATTGTATTGATAGTCATAGCGACTATAAAGTTCTCCGAAACTATCGCTGAAACGCTCTTCTTTGTACTCTAACCCCGGTTGTTTCCAAGCGTCGAAAATGTGTGTTTGGGCAGCCGGAACTTTTGTAGTGCCGGTGTCGACCTTTTCTGCACAAGCCTGAATGGAGAGACTAACGAATAATCCGATTGCGAAGGCTGCAATAGCCATTCCTAATTTTTTAATCATAGTTTTTTGAGTTTCTTGTCTGTTCGTACCTGCCCCATATACGGATAATAAAATGTGATAGTTTGCCATAATGCATACAAAAAGCGTGGGACATAGCCTTATTCGTTCCAAGGTATCGCCAAACACCCAACATCTAAATAAACACTATACCCACGCCGTATGGCGTGAACAATATTTATTCCCAGATGTTTCTAAAATTTGGCGATTTCTGAATACGAGAATAAATGCTAACGCATTTTATATGTATGTTTTAATTGATTCTGCTCTTTTGTTTTTATACCATAGGCAATTTATTTTGAGTTTTTATCGTTGCAAATATAGCGATTTATGTCGATTCGGCAATGATTATCGGCGATTGGACGGATTATGTAGGTATATTGTCGTTTAATTTTTTTATATTTGTAAAATAATAGATTTCAAAACAGAGTTATATATGAAAAAATTTATTCTCTCCTTGTTTGCCGTCGTTGCCGTTTGTTCGGCTATGGCGCAGCCTCCGCGCGGGATGATGCCTCCGCCGCCACCGCAGGGCGGGCAGGAACAGCCGTCGGACCGCAGTATCGCTAAGCGTTATGAGCATTTGAAAACTGCGCTCGAAATGACTGACGAACAACTCGAAAAGTTCGCTCCGGTTTATTCCGCCTATCAGCGTGAGGTTCGCGGTATCCGCAAAGACCTTAAAACGCTGATGGATTCGTACAAGGGTGAAACCATCGACGAGAAAATAGCGTTCAAACTCGTTATGGCGCAACTCAATGCCGATGCCGACGTAATTCGCTGCAAAAAGGAGTACATGCGCGTTTTCAAGGATTATCTTACGCCTGACCAGATGTCGAAGATATTTCTTGTCGAGAACCGTCCTCCGAGAAAGCCGCACGGCGATAACCGAGGCGAGCATCCGGCACCTCTCGGAGAACATCCGACACCGCCGCAGCGATAACAAAAGCCGCCCGAAAGTTTCGGGCGGTTTTTGGTTTTATATGTCGTGCGACAATGACGGCGGAATGCAGCCGCTTACGTCGAAATCGCCCCAGCGTTCGGCTATCGACGATATTGTCGCCTGCAATTCGTCGGGGTCGTTGAGCGTTACGAGTTTCAACCGCGTATCCTTGAAATTAGGCAACCCCTTGAAATAGTTGGACAGATGCCGTCTCATTTCGAGTATTCCTACCCTTTCGCCCTTTATCTCGATTGATTTCGCAAGATGTTCTTTCGCAATCCCGACACGCTCCGCAACGCTCGGTTGCGGCAGCGTTTCGCCGGTTTGCAGATAGTGCTTGACCTCACGGAAAATCCACGGTCTGCCGTATGTCGCCCTTCCTATCATCACGGCGTTCACTCCGTAGCGGTCGAACATCAGTTTAGCCTTTTCGCCCGAATCTATGTCGCCGTTGCCGATAATCGGAATGCGGATGGCAGGATTGTTCTTCACTTTGCCTATAAGCGTCCAGTCCGCTTCGCCGCGATACAGTTGCGCGCGGGTTCGTCCGTGAATCGTCAGTGCCGCGATGCCGACATCCTGCAATCGCAGGGCTATCTCCTCGATATTTTTAGACTCGTCGTCCCAGCCGAGCCGTGTCTTGACGGTTACGGGCTTATTGACAGCCTGCACGATTTGGCGTGTCATCTCGACCATCAGCGGAACATCGCGCATCATTCCCGAGCCTGCTCCCCTGCCGGCGATTTTCTTCATCGGACAACCGAAATTGATGTCGATGACGTCAGGGTCGGCACTTTCGGCTATCTTGGCGGCTTCGACCATCGGCTCTATCTGGTTGCCGTAAATCTGTATGCCGACAGGACGTTCGAAGTCGCAGATATTCAGTTTCGCCCGCGATTTCCATGCGTCGCGAATCAGCCCGTCAGATGATATGAACTCGGTATATACCATGTCCGCGCCGAACCGCTTGCACATGTAGCGGAACGACGGGTCGGTTACATCCTCCATCGGTGCGAGAAAAACCGATTGTTCTCCGAATTCGATATTTCCGATTTTCATATATCGCCCTTTTTATAGATTTGATACGAGTTTACCATATTCTGCCAGACAATGTAGGCTGTCGGGGCGACGCTCGACAACGGATTGAGGAACGACTGCGCCATCCATACCGCCAATACCGTGTTTTTCTGCCCGAGCGACTGTCCTCCCGCTATGCGGTCGCCGTAGCGCGAGCCGATGAACCGCCCCAATGCGAATTGGGCGATGCAGATTGCAAATGCGACTGCCGCCAGCATTATTTCGGTCCCGCTTTCGGCAGTCCCGTGGTCGATGATGAATACCGTCGTCCGCCCGATGATGACGGCGAGCGAGACGAGCCAAAGGTAGAACGATACCCTGCTGTGGTCGGCAACCCATCTGCCAACCGGTTTTACGCATAGCCGGCAGAACTGTCCTGCGACGAACGGCGCGATGAGCAGAGGTGCGATTTTCGACAGTATCTGCCACAGCGAGCATTCGCCGCTTCCGGTAAACGAGATTATTACCGGTGCGAGCAGTGCCGTTGCGAGATTGCATGTCAGGCTGTAAGCCGCCATGGTTTCGATATTTGCCCCGAGCATTCCGCCGATGACCACCGCCGCCATGGCTATCGGGGCGAGTACGCATATCATCGCACCCTGCGCGACGATTGAGTTCAGCGGCAACAGCGCATAATATACTGCGATGCAGCCTATCATCTGCGCTGCGAGCAGCCATACGTGCATCATGCTCGGTCGCATTTTGCGGACATCTACGCGGCAGAACGTGAAAAACAGCATCAGAAAAATGAGCGACGGCGTAAGCATGTGTCCGCTCCATTCGTCGATAGCGGATATCTGACGACAGAAAAGCGCACCGACGACCATTCCCATGGGCATCGATGCGGTTTTGAGCGTGTGCGGCGACAAGTGCATCATTCTACGACAGCAACTCTTTGACTTTGGCGGCAATCTCCTTGCCGTCGGCTTTGCCGGCGAGGTTCTTGGATGCGATTCCCATAACCTTGCCCATCTCTTTCATGGATGTCGCGCCTGTTTCGGCAATAATAGCCTTTACTGCGTCGGTGAGTTCCTCGGCTGTCATCTGCTTCGGCAGATACTCCTGCATGACGGCAACCTGTCCCAACTCCTCGTCGGCGAGGTCTTGGCGGTTCTGCGACTTGTAGAGTTCTGCGGAGTCGGCACCCTGCTTGGCGAGTTTGGAGATAATCTTGATAACGTCGGCATCCGGCAGTTCGTCTACCGAAGTACCAGCCGTTTTAGCCTCGATTATGAACTTCTTGATGTTGCGCAGCGCGCTGAGCCTTACGGCGTCTTTTGCTTTCATGGCATCCATGATGCCTTTCGAAATCTCTTTTTCCAGTGACATATTTATATATGTTAATGATTGTTATTCTATTCCGTTGAAGAAATAAGGTGCGTATTTGTAGCCGTCGCGGTCGTATACTTTCCGCAGCACTTGAAGGCGTGCCTTGAAATCTTCATAATCCTTGCGGTCGTAGGACCAGCCGACTTCGGCGAGTGCCGCCAGGCGCGGCAGAAGCATGTGCTGGACATGGTCGAAGTCGGATATGTATTCCGTCCACAGATTCACCTGCACTCCCGTGATGTATTTCTGCTCCTCCGGGTTCAGCCCCGCATACGGGTCGAGCGAATAGACTTTCGCCACCGGAACAGGTCTGCGACCGTTGGCGAGCGGCTCTCCGTACTCTACGGGATTGTATGTCTGATAGTAGTCGATATAGCAATGCGTGTTCGGTGCCATAATGACCTTGTTGCCGAGTTTGGCTGCCGCAATGCCGCCTTTCGTCCCGCGCCACGACATGATTGTCGCGCTTTTGGTGATTCCGCCCTGCAAAATCTCGTCCCAGCCGATTACGCGGCGACCGTGTGCGTTGAGCCACTTTTCGATGCGCTTCATGAAGTAACTCTGCAACTCCGCTTCGCCTTTCAGCCCTTCGTCGGCGATTCTCTTCTGGCATAATTCGCATGCCTTCCATGCCTTTTTGGGGCATTCGTCGCCGCCGATATGTATGTATTCGGACGGGAACAGTTCGATAACCTCCGCCAAAACGTTTTCCAGAAATTCGAACGTACTCTCCTTTCCGGCGCAGAATACCTCCTCGCTGATGCCCCATGTCGTGCGGACGTCGTAAGGTCCGCCGCTGCATCCGAGCCACGGATATGTCGCCAATGCTGCGACGCCGTGTCCCGGCATCTCGATTTCGGGGATTACGTCGATGTATCTGTCAGCCGCATATTTGACTATTTCGCGGACTTCGTCCTGCGTGAATATGCCTCCGTATGGCTTGCCGTCGTATTCGGTCGAGTGGCGGTATCTGCCGACGAGGGTTTCGCTGCGCATGGCACCGATTCGGGAGAGTTCGGGATATTTCTTTATCTCGATTCGCCAGCCCTGGTCGTCGGTGAGATGCCAGTGGAAACGGTTGATTTTGTGCAGCGCGAGGATGTCTATATATTTCTTGACTTCATCTACCGAAAATATGTGGCGGCAGACGTCGAGCATCGCGCCGCGATAGCCGAAAAACGGTGTGTCACTAATTGACACAGCCGGCAGTTTCACGCCTTTGCCAGTGTGCTGTCCTGCGACTATCAACTGTTTCAGGCTCTGCAATCCGTAGAACACGGCTTTCGGCGAGCCGCCGGCGATTGCGATGCCCGATTTGCCGATGTTCAGGGTGTATTCCTCGTCTTTCAGCGATGACGACAATGCGAGACGTATCGATTTTTTCTTGCTCGCATCCGTTATTTCAAGCGGTTTGCCGAAATCGGTCTTCATGTCCTCGGCGAATATTCCGGCAGCGGATGTCAGTTCGCCGCTCTCGACGACTATCGGAGTATCGGCGGTAACGACGAACGAACCTGCAACGGCTTTTACCGATGCGGGTTTGGGGATTATATCTATGCTGCGGTTTACAGCGTACGCATTCGCTACGACGAACAGCGATACAATCAGAAGTGTTAGTCTTTTCATGGAGATAAGGTTTTATGGTTCGTTGGGTTTCAGGAATTTCATTATGTCGTTAATCAATATGTCGCGTGCACCTTCATCGGTTATGGATTCGAACGGAAATCCCATAACGAATATCGAATATGCTCCGCGATAACCTACCGCCGCAGGCAGCCCGCTGCCCGGATACCGCATCATTTCGTATGCCCCATCGCCTGCCGCCGCTATCGCATCGGTGGAGTTTACGGTGTAGCATTCGGGCGAATATTCGGCGCAGAACGTGTAATTCTTCGGCGTCAGCCTGAACGGATTGTTCCGCAAATCCGTCGTAACGGTCGGAGTGCGCGAGGCTTTGGCGGTTATGAAGTCGAAATGCAGTACACTTTTCGCAAAGTCGATGTCGCTCTGCTGCGATTCGCATCCGTCGAACATGTCGGTTCCCAAATATGCGCCCGATACGAACAATGCGCCGCCGCAGTTGAGATAATCGGTGATAACGGATTGCAACTCTGTCGAGAAGCATTTGTATTTCGGCGGAAGTTTGCCGCATCCCGCCCGTGTCGTGCGCTGCTTGCCCAGTATAAGGTTTACGGCATCGTATTGCGATAAACCGAATCCGGAACGTTCGACGGCGCGGACGCTCGATGACGCGAACGAATATCCGGCTTTTACAAGGCTTTTGCCGTAAAGATACGGGTAGTCGAACGTGTTGCCGCCGACGATTTTGCCCTGCCGGTCGGTATAGGATGCGCCGAGAGCCTTGCGGTCGTTTTTTTCGCGTCTCAATTCCGTATCGAAAACGCGCTGTTCGCCGATAAACGCGACGTCGCGCAGATATGCCGCGCCGCTGTCGAAATCGTTATGGAATCCCGATTTGTCGCTCGCGGGGGCGGACAATCGGTCGAATCCGTTTACTACCATTACTTTGCGGTCGGCACCGTCCGATATGCACGCTGCCAGCGTTTCGCTCGGGAAACTTTCTCCGCCGCTGTTTATGGCAGTTACTCTGTAACTGTATATGACCGACTTTTTCTGCTTGACAACGACCGTGGTATCGTTTATTATCCGTCCGTTGTCGAATCCTCCGTCGCCGGTGCGAGTATATAATACGTATGCCTTTGGTTTGGCTGTAACTTCCAGAGAGTCGTAAACTGGCGACCATGCGAGCGTTACCTCGTCATCGCCGGTGATTTTAGTCGAAAATGCCTCGACCGGCAGCGGCACGACGCAGTATGGGATGCCGTATTGTGCCGAAATATGACGCAATATGGCTTTGTATATCGCGCGGGATACCGAGAACTTGAAGTTCGGGTCGTGTCCGTAGCGCATGTCGGCGAGGTTCTGGTGCGACAGCAGTTCGAGCAGCATTGCTGGCACGGACGGAACCCGCGCTTCGAAATAGGAGCGGTTCCACATCCCGCGGCGTGTCCATTCGGGGTCGAATCCGCTGCGGATGTCGTTCGTAATCTGCGTCATTATCAGGTCGGTAAGGTCGCGCGAGCGGTAACGGCTGACGTTGCCGTGAAATTTGCACTTGTTGAACTTGGTGTAGAATATGCCGAGCGTGCCTATCGTATCGTCGTTGTCGGTTATGCCTGCGTCGGAATGGAATGCGAGCGACATGTCTATCGGGATTCCGAGCCCGTCTCTCTTGGGAAGACGTTCCGAGCCGCCCATAAGCGTATTCACCCACTCTCCGCGCGACATATAGTCGTCCTTGTAGTCGTCGGCATCGTTTTTCGGGCTGTAAATATCGTGGTCGAAACCCGCCCACTGCATCCAGTATCTTGCGCCTTCGCAATACCGCGGCATGCCGCTCGTCGCAGGCGAATATTCGATGCCGTCGATTCGCAGCGAATCGCAGACCGTGCGGGCGATATTGCCGTATCCGCCGCCGATTTTGACGGCGTCGGCACAGACGAATCTGCCTTTGCGTGCGGAGCGGTTGGAAAGCGAAACGACGGGTACGTCGCAGCCTTCGGCGAATTTGAATGTCCCCAAATATATCCATGTGCCGCCTCCGATGCGCTGGTTTACCCGGAATCGGCTCTCTCCGCCGGCATGACTTACCGTATAGAGCGCGTCATCGGCACTCTTGGGCAGGCTGCGGTATGAAACGTATACTGCGTAATCGCCGGTTTCGGGAATAGATACGCGCCAGGTCGCCGTACTCTCCTCTCCCTCCACGGTCGTAGCGGCGATTCTGCTCGTGCCGTCGGCAAAAGGATTCTCGCCTGACAGATATGTGTTTTTGCAGTGGGCGAAGCCCATGTCGAGCGCAGACCAGCACTGCGAGCCGTCGAGTTCTGCGTATGAAGAGCCGCAGTCTACGCCACCGTCGTTGTCGGCTATCAGTTCGTGGGTCTGAAAATCGCGCTCGCGCGGCAGCATGACGTTCGCTCCCGCATTTTCGAGCATCGGAACGAGATATGGCAGAACGTAACTCTGCGTGAACAAATCCTCGACTGTTTGCCATAGCAGCGACCTTTGCCAGCACCACTCGTTTTTCTTCTGGTCGAAGTATCTGCCGTGGCTCTGCCATAATGCGATGTGGCGACCTTCGAGCCCGTCGGTTATGTCGAACGGGCGGGATTCCCTGCTTACGAGTTGCCGGCATTTCGGCTCGTAGGTGAATGTCTTTTCGCCGCGCACGGAGGAGCGGTAATAGAATGGAATCAGTTCGTCGAGCGGTTTGCCGTCGGAGACGATTTCGATTTCATATCGGCAATATTTTTGGGGAAGCAATGTGCGCACCGAATCGTATACGGCTTGCAGTCGGTCTTCCCGAATCGGATAATACGACATCGCAATCGAGGTGTTGATGCGCAGTCTGCCTTTTCTCACGGATATGGACGACACCTTTACCGGACATCTTCTTATTTCGCGTTCGGCAATTCTCGTCAGCATGCCGTCGATTTCGCATTTCAACTCGTCATTCGCCAAATTCTGCGAAACGGCGGTGAGTGCGGATAGCGTTGCAAATGCAGTAGTTATGATGGTTTTGACAGTCGAAGGTTTCATCGGTTTCGTATCGTTGCGTAAAACGATACAAATATACAAAAAACAATGATAAAGATTGCGGCAGCGGAATTCAAATAAATGATAAGGACTTTAAGGTCGTTAAAGTCCTTAATGGGACAATTTGCCGCATTTGTCCTTTTGGGAAAATAAATTTTGCTTTGCACTCGACTTATTCGTATCTTTGGCTTCGCCGAAGATACTCCGTCTCGGCAAATTGCAAATAAATTTGCATTTGCCCTCGACTTATTCGTATCTTTGTCGTAAAAGAAACCTTTTGTCATGATTCTTAAATTCAGAATGCTCAGCGACGAAAACGACAATTTCGTTCGCGATTTCGAGGTGATGCCGGAGATGACTTTGGCGGAATTGCACGATTTCATTATCGAATCGCTCGGTTACGACAACTGCATCGCTTCGTTTTTTACGGCGGATGACCATTGGAACAGATTGCGCGAGTTCACGCTGATGGATATGGGCAGCACCGATTCCGATGTCGCTCCGATTACGATGTCGGATGTTACGATAGCCGAACTGGTAATAGCCGAGAACAACCGTCTTATCTATCAATTCGATATGTTCGCCGACCGTGCATACTATATCGAACTCGTGAATGCCTCCGAGCCTAATCCCGAGTTTTCGTATCCGCGCGTCGCGTTCGAGAATGCTCCCGTGCCGGACCAGTACGACCCCGATGCCGTGCGCTCCGATGAAGGCTCGATTTTCGACGAGATGATGGGCGAATTCGGCGATTTCGAAGGCGACGACAACTACGACGATGAGTACTAAACGGCGGCTTATCGTTATCGTAGGTGCTACCGGTTCGGGCAAGACCGATTTGAGTATCGAAATTGCCCGCCATTACAATGCACCAATCATATCGACCGATTCGCGGCAGATATATAAGGGCATGGCTGTCGGTACGGCGCAGCCGACTTCCGAACAGTTGCAAGCAGCCGAGCATCATTTCGTTGCATGTTTCGATGTAACGCAGGAGTTTAATTGCGGTGAGTTCGAGAAGCGGGCGTTGGAATTGCTCGACGAGTTGTTCGGACGTTCGGAAACGGTAGTTGCCGTAGGCGGTTCGGGTTTGTACGTAAAGGCTCTGTGTGAAGGGATGGACGATTTGCCGGAGGCGGACAAGGAGTTGCGCGACGCCCTGATGAAACGGTATGATGAGAACGGGCTCGGGGAACTCGTCGAAGAGTTGAAGCGGCTCGACCCCGTTTACTGCGAAAAAGCCGACCTGAACAATCCCGCACGGGTTTTAAGGGCATTGGAGGTTTGCCGCAGGACGGGACTGCCCTACTCTTCGTTCCGTACCGGGACGAGCAAGATGCGGGACTTCGATATTATAAAAATAGGTACGGCGATGCCGCGCGACGTGCTTTACGACCGAATCAACCGCCGTGTGGATGCGATGATGGATGCCGGATTGGAGGCGGAAGCCCGTGCGCTGCTGCCGTATCGCGGGTGCAATTCGCTGCATACCGTCGGTTACAGCGAGATGTTCGAGATGTTCGACGGCAAAATCTCGCCCGACGAAGCGGTGGAGTTGATAAAGCGCAATTCGAGGCGTTATGCCAAACGGCAGATTACGTGGTTCGGTCGCGATGTCGGGATAAAGTGGTTCGACCCTCGCTCGGTATCGGAAATTGTGGAGTATATCGATTCCCGATTTGGATAATCCGATATAAAGTGCTACATTTGCATCGCTTTCGCATGCGCGAAGCAGTGGCTCGGATGGTGGAATAGGTAGACACGCCGGACTTAAAATCCTGTGGACAGCAATGTCCGTGCGGGTTCGATTCCCGCTCCGAGTACGAGATTAAACCCCAATATCGTGTATATTACGGTATTGGGGTTTATTATGTCCGCATTTTGTCATTCTAACCGTAATCATATATGCAATAATGGTTGCAATCTTGAATTGTAATATGCATATTCGGTTATAATTCGAATATTTTATTGGGAAAATTTGAAAAATATGTATTATATTTGCATCGTCATTGAAGGTCGGCTGTCCGGTCGACCGGTAAATCAATAAAGACGTATAACGAAAAAGAAAGATATGCAGGAATTAGTTGCCTTGGAAGGCAAAACGGTTGCGGAACTCCGCGAAATAGCGAAAGCACTCGGATTGGAAATCACGGGTTTGTCCAAAAAAGAGATTATAGCGAAAATCGCCGGCGACAATGTCGCTGGCGGTGAGCAGGAAACGTCGTCTGAAACGGTAAGCGAAGAGCGTCCCAAACGCGGACGCCGTCCGCGGGTTTCGGGCGTGAAGGTCGGCGGGAATACGCCGCGCAAGAGCGAGGAGACGGCGGCTGTCGCCGTTGCGGATGCTCCGGCGGAGACTGTGTCAAAACCTGACACAACGGCGGCGGAAGTGCCTGTCGCTCCGAAGCGCAGAGGTCGCAAGCCGAAGAATGCCGTTCAGCCGGTGTTGCCGGAGGTTGCGGCAGAGTCGGAAGCGGAAGAAATTGTGGATGAAATGTCCGATGCAGTGCCGGACGTCGAGGAGGAGAACATCGACGCATCGGCAGCGAACGAACAGAAAGACGACAAGGTAATCACCAAGGACGATTTTGCAGCAGAAATCATCGGTGAGGGCGTGTTGGAAATCATTCCTGACGGATACGGCTTTCTGCGCTCGGCGGACTACAACTATCTGAACTCGCCGGACGATATTTACGTTTCGCCGTCGCAAATCAAACTGTTCGGTCTGAAAGCCGGCGATACGGTGTGCGGAATCATCCGTCCGCCGAAAGAGGGCGAAAAATACTTCCCGCTCGTGCGCGTTACCGAAATCAACGGTCTCGACCCCGAGTTCATCCGCGACCGGGTGCAGTTCGAGTTCATGACGCCGCTGTTCCCGAGCGAGAAATTCAATCTGACGGGCAACGGACACAACACTTTGTCCAACCGTGTGGTAGACCTGTTCTCGCCTATCGGCAAGGGTCAGCGCGCGCTGATTGTCGCGCAGCCGAAAACCGGTAAGACCGTGCTGTTGCAGGGAATCGCCAATGCCATAGCCGACAACCATCCGGAGGTATACATGATAGTCCTACTTATCGACGAGCGTCCGGAGGAGGTTACCGAGATGGCGCGCAACGTGAAGGCGGAGGTGGTCGCATCGACATTCGACGAGCAGGCGACGCGGCACGTGAAGGTCGCCGAGATGGTTCTCGAAAAGGCGAAGCGAATGGTCGAGTGCGGTCATGACGTGGTGATTCTGCTCGATTCCATAACCCGTCTTGCACGTGCCTACAACTCGGTGCAGCCGGCATCGGGCAAGGTGCTTTCGGGCGGTGTCGATGCGAATGCGCTGCACAAGCCGAAGCGTTTCTTCGGTGCGGCGCGAAATACCGAGGAGAAAGGTTCGCTCACGATTATCGCTACGGCGTTGATTGATACCGGCTCGAAGATGGACGAGGTGATTTTCGAGGAGTTCAAGGGTACGGGCAACATGGAGTTGCAACTCGACCGCAAACTCGCCAACAAGCGTGTATACCCTGCAGTCGATGTGGTCGCTTCGGGTACCCGCCGCGAGGATTTGCTGCTCTCGAAAGAGGTTATGAACCGCACGTGGGTGCTTCGCAAATACCTGTCGGACATGACTACCGTGGAGGCGATGGAGTTCCTCCAAAAACAGATGAACATGACGAAATCGAACGAGGAGTTCCTCGCTACGATGAATCAATAAAACTTGCCGACGATGAAAAAACTGCTGATTCTGGTTTGCGCCGTCGCGGTGAACCTGACTTCTTTCGGCTGGGGGCAGAAAGGACACGATACCATCGCCTATATCGCCGAATGCAATCTGACACCGGATGTGTATCAAAAGGTGGTAAAGGCGTTGGGCAACCATTCGCTCGTTTACTATGCCAACTGGATGGACAATGCGAGCCATACTCCCGAATACCGTTACACCAAAACGTGGCATTATGCCAATGTCGATAAGGGGTACACGTATGAATCGATGGAGAAAAACGAGCGCGGCGATGCCGTGGTCGCAATCAATGATATAGTCGGGAAACTCAAAAGCGGGAAACTGACACCGGAGCAGGAGAATATCAACCTGCGGTTTCTGATACACCTTGTCGGCGACATCCATGCGCCGATGCACGCCGGACATTTGAGCGATTTGGGCGGAAACAAAATCATGATTAAGTTCTTCGGTCGCGACAAGAAACTGCATTCGATTTGGGATACCGACCTCGTCGAATTCTCGCACAAATGGAGTTACACCGAATGGCAGCAGCAACTCGACCGCCTGTGCCCGCCGGAGGATAAGGCGGCGATAGCGACCGGCGAGCCGATAGACTGGCTGAAAGAGAGCCAGGAAATCGCCACGGACATATATATAAATACGCCGGCGAAGACGAAGGTTTCGTTCGGGTATGTCGCCTACTATACGCCGATAATCGAAAAACGTTTCCTGGCGGCAGGTCTGCGCCTTGCGAAATTGCTTAACGAAATATACGACGATAAGTGCGAGTAATCTCATTTCGGGATAAACGAACGGGTCGGATTCTTATGAGTTCGACCCGTTAGTGTTTAATGCACTTTGAGAGCATCTATCGCCTTGTCGTAGTCGGGTTCCTGCGTTATCTCCGGTACGAGTTCGGTGTATGCTACCCTGCCGTCTTTGTCTATTACCACTACTGCCCGTGCAAGCAATCCTGCGAGCGCACCGTCTTTCATCGCTACGCCGTAATCTTCGGCGAAACCGTAGTTGCGGAAGTCGGATGCCGGAACCACATTGTTTATGCCGTTCGTCGTGCAGAACCGTTCGTGAGCGAACGGAAGGTCGCGCGACACGGCGATTATCACCGTGTCGGGCAGCGATGCGGCGCGTGCGTTGAACTGGCGCACCGACATCGCGCACACTTTCGTGTCGAGGCTCGGAAAGATGTTAAGGATTATTCGTTTGCCCTTGAAATCGCCGAGCGTAAGCGTCGACAGGTCCGTCTTTACGAGTTTGAAATCGGGGGCTTTTGCGCCGACCTTTACGAATTCACCCGCCAATGATACGGGTTCGCCTTTGAATTTGGTTGTTGCCATAACTGTATCTTTTTTTTGAGATACGGTTACGGCAATTTTCCTGCCGTTCTATCTTAATCTGTGTGCGTCGAAGTGCGGCGTTACGCGTCGGATGAAGAATAAGAGCGAGAGCGATATGAGAATGACTCCTGCGGCATAACAGTAGGCGTAGCCGTACTCGGACAACATACCTCCGACGAGCATTCCGCAGCCGATGCCGACGTCCCAGCCGGTAAGATAGGTCGCGTTGGCGGTCGCCCTCATCGAGTTGGGCGCAAGATTGATGAACAGAGTGTTGAATGCAGGGAACATCGTTCCGAAACCGTAGCCGAACAGGAATGCCGAGATGAAATATACCGCATATCCCGCAGCGATGCTCCATGCCGCGACTGCCGATAACGACACCTCGCCGATTGCCCCGACGAGGGCTATCATTATGCCGAGCCGGATTGTCTGGGTGATGAAGCCGCGGTCTACCCTGCGTCCGGAGTTCAGCCGCGATGCGATGAGACCGGCAGCCATGACTGAAAAGAACAGACCCGAATTGGAGGTTATGCCCGACTCGATGGCGTACATGGCGATGTAGTTGGTCGTCATGCCATAGGGAATCGACAGCATGAACAGCGAAATGCAGGCTGGAATGCCGCTCGTGAGGATGAATCTGTCCAACGATATTACTTTCGACGGGTGTTCGGCGACCGCTTTTTTCGGCAGTATTACCGATGCGGCGAATATGAATCCGATGATACCCGTAATGAGCGAGGTCGAAAAGAGTACGGTGTAGTCGCCCGATTCGATGATGAAAAGACCGACCATTGGTCCGAACGCCATTGCGAGATTGCCCATTACGCCGAAATAGCCCAGTCCCTTGCCTCTGCGCGACGACGGCATTACGTCGATTACGAGCGTATTTCCGGTCGTCGTCAGCGTTCCAAATGTGAAGCCGTGGAGAATTCGCAGCACGATGAACATCGCGAGCGACGAGGTAACGAAGAAATAGCCGAGGAACGTTGCGACGAACAGTGCGTATGCCGTTATATATACCTTTTTGCGGGGCAGCATGTCGGCGATGAACCCTGCGAACGGACGGACGCTCAACACCGCCACCACGTAGCATGACAGGACGACGCCAATCATCGTATGACCTATGCCGAAAACCGATTTGAGGTAAAACGGCAGTGTCGGCACGAGTATAAAAAACGAGAATGCCATCATGAATGCCGCGATGCAGACGAATATATAGTTTCGCGTCCAAAGTCTCTCTTTTCCTTCTCCCATCATATCCCAACCGTTTTAGACGCCGCAAAAGTAGTCAAAATTTCATGATTTTGTTCGGGACTCGTGAAAATTAAAAAGTCCTTAAAGCCGGAAAGACTTTAAGGACTTGTATGCGCGATTGTCTGCGGATTTACTCCTCCTCTATGCATATCGCCCAGCAGACGGGACCTTTCTTGTCCTCCTTGAATGTCGAACCTTCGCCGTTTTTCCAGAGAACCGCCTTCTTGTCGTCCGTTCCCACGACATATACATCGCTGCCGTGGACGGCAACGCCGTAAGCGTGTCCGTATGATTCGCTCTCTGCCAATACGGAGATTGCGCCGTTTTTCCAGAGTACCGGTTTATCCTCGGAGCATCCGGCGACGTATACATCTCCGTTCGACACGTATATCGAGCGCGCCAATGCTCCGAACGAATCGTCGGTCAGCATCGTCGCTTCGCCGTTCTTCCAGAATGCCGCGTCGTACTCGATATAACCCGCAGCATAGATGTCGTTTCCGTCGATGAAGATGGAGTTTATCTCCGAATCCGAATATTTGTTGCCGATAACCGTCGGCTCGCCGTTCTTCCAGATGCAGGCCGAATAGTTCTTGTGTCCGGCGACATATACGTCGCCCGATTCGGTGATTGCGATTGCGTTTGCGCGTCCCGACTCGAATTTGCCGGTCAGAACGGTTGCCACTCCGTTTTTCCAGAGGACCGCGCTGCTGCCGTCGTATCCTGCGGCATAGATGTCGCCGCCGAAAATGGCGATTGCATTCGCCGATGCGTCCTGTGTATTGTCGGACAATGCGGTAGGCTCGCCGTTTTTCCATACTACCGCCAGTTTCGTTTCCCATCCGGCAACGTATACGTCGCTGCCGTTTACGGCAATCGCCTTTCCTTGGGTGAATTTGTCGTTGGATACGCCTTTCAGTACGAAAGGCTCCGAATTTTTCCAGTAAACGCCTGTTTCCGTGTTGTTACCGGTTACATAAACCACAGCCGTTTTCGCAGGCTGTTCCGGTTCATCCCCGCCTTCATTTTCCGATTTGTCGCACGAAATCATGCAACATGCGAGCGCGGCTGCAAATGCAACCGAGAACGAATTTAATTTTCTCATAACCTAAAACCTTTAATAAGATAAATAAAATAAATGTTTGCTGCGAGTCCGAAAAGTTAAATGAAAATTTGTCGTATCACGGATGCGACAACGGAAAAAACATAATCCAACCTAACCTAACAGAAAAGCGACGGCAAGTTATGAAAATTATTTATTAATGGCAAATGTTTCGTCGGATAACAGTCGTTAAAGCAATTATTCCGGATGTTTTCTCTCCGGATTCATCGTGTTTTCGCACCTTTCCGACCGTCAGCCGGTTCTGTGTAATTACGCAGTCTGCTCGATTGCTATAAAAAGAAAACGAGACGGTTGCGATAACCATCTCGTTTCTTCGTCTGCGGTGCGTAGGGGACTCGAACCCCTGACCCCGTGCGTGACAGGCACGTATTCTAACCAGCTGAACTAACGCACCGTTCTTTTGCTGAATGCGAGTGCACACAATCCTCTTCAACTTCTCGTATTCCGCTCCGAATTCCGCCATAAGACGAGAGTTGATATCCGCTATCCGGTCTTTCAGATACGCCGCATCCGTATCCGTAAAGCCGTATCGTTCGACCGTCGCGCCGTCTATTGCGAACGGCTGCCCGTTGAACATCGCCTGTCGGCAATAGCGAGCCAGAATATTGTCGATATCGTCCGATATTTTCGAATACGCGAGGTCTTCCTTGAACAACAACTCGACTATATTGTCGTCCTCTTCATTCCGTATGTCGTAAAATCCGGGTGCGAACTGCTCTTCTTCGAAGTCGTATCTTCCGAACACTACGCAGAACGTATCGTATTGAGGGTGGAACTCGTCGTACCGCGATTCGAATTCGGCGACGGTAATCTTCTCGAACGAATCTTCTTCGCAGTTTTCCCACAGAATACCGATTGTAGATTTGGCAGCGTTGTGCATCAGGGCGTAGAGCCAATGCTTATTGAGTTTCAGTTCGTCGAGAAACTGTTGCAAATCGTGTTTGCATATGTCTTCTTTTTCGAAAGTCATGGTTTTATAATTGATTAAGGTTGTTAAAAAACGGCATTCGTCTCCGTCGTCCATAAGGCAGGCTGTAAGCCCGCACTATCGATTCCCGAATGCCGCATGATGTTTTAATGCTGTTTACGGTTTATTCCGCCTCTCCGTTCAGAAGCCACTGCACCGGATACTGCGGCAACAGTCCGTTTATTCGTTCGGCTATTTCGGCGGACATCTCCTTTTCGCCGTGCAATATGGAATACAGTTGGCTCGGTGAAACAGTTCCGAGGCGGATTGCGAAGCCCAGAACCGATATTTGTTGTTCTTTGAGAACTGACCGCAGACGGTCGGATTGCGTTTGGTTTTCCATAGTTATACAAGATTTATTAGGTTGGTTGAGAAAGTTTTTAAGGTCGTTAGGGAGAAAAAAGAAAAAGGGCGCATTAGCAGCCCCTCATTGCTGGTCGTGGAAAACCTGAAACCGGAAACTGTCCTGCACCCCAGCCAAGTCCCACCCGATATACGGGTAGGACATAACTGGGACTGACAACTATTATACCGGTTCAAACCCTCTTGAAAGAGGTTTCCACGTTTGCAATGAGGTACAAAGAGTTGTTTACCCTTTATAATGTTATGTCTTGTCGGCTATGCCGAGTTATTCAATGGCAAAGGTAGCATAATTTCTGCTGTTATTAAAGTTTGTACGGCAAATATAGGGAAAACTTTCTTAATATGGAAGATGCTCCAATATAAAAATTCCTAATAATTCATTTTTTTGTAAAAATGAATTAAAATGGTTAAAAATAAACAGCGTAGAGACGAAAAATTGCAGCATCTGGTCATTCGGCGAATAAAAGATTTGCGGGAACAACATCATTACACACAAGAGTATGTGAGTAACAACACGGGGCTGGATATTCCGCATATTGAATCGGGAAGAGATTTTCCGTCTCTCACTACCATTGCTATTCTTTGTAAGTTTTTCAATATTAATTTTATTGAATTTTTTACTCCAATAAATTATCCTGAGAAGGAATAAATAGTTGGGTCCTTATGGACTTTAAAGACTTTAAGGTCATTAGAGAGAGGAAAAGAAAAAGGCGTGGTGTCAGTTCCTTATCACAGGTCTTGGGAAACCTTGCACGAAAACTGTCCTGCGCCCAAGCCAGTCCTGCTCATAAAGAGCAGGACATAACATTGGACTGACAACCATTATACCACGTTAAACATCCTTCACCAAAGAGGTCTCCAAGTTTACATGAGGTACAAAGAGTTGTTTACCCTTTATAATGTTATGTCTTGTCGGCTACGCCGAATTATTCAATGGCAAAGGTAGCATAATTTCTGTATTTGTTAAGGTTCACTCTGCAAATATAGGAAAAATTTTCCGTCCCAATACCGAACGGTATGCAAAATTTACATATTGACTACATTATTTTGTATTAAAATTATGAGTAGTCCTCGCATAGACATAGAGTTTAATAATTGTATTGCGCAAAGATTAAAGGCTTTGCGCAATACAAAAGGATTGTCTCAAATGCGCGTTACAATGGATACCGGCATTAACGTAAGTCGTGCAGAAAGCGGAACTCGCTCATTATCTATATACTCGATTGCTGTCCTTTGCAAATATTACGACATTCCTTTGAAGGATTTCTTTCAGGGGATTCAATTGACGAATACTTCTTGGGAATAAGTCCTTAACGACCTTAACGACCTTAAAGTCCTTAATGGCCCTATGCCTTACAATTCCCCGTCCTTACCAAAACGAAGCGAGCGGCTGCGGATTCCGCAGCCGCTCGCTCGTGAAATGTTGACGAGAACTGAACCATCATATTCACGCCCTATATATCAATCTGTTATGACGATGTTTCTTCTTTTTTGGTCACTGCTTGGCAGCCCCATATTTGCAGCGTTTTTCATCGCTATGCTACGTTTGCAAAGATACTATTTATTTTTATTTTACGCAATAAATATGTTATTTTGTCCTATCGATTAAGATTTATAATAGTTTATTTCGTAGTATTTTTAGAGATATTTTTTAATTATGAAAGTTTATGATGTTATTTCCGAATTTGATATAAAAGGAAAAGTATTTGAAATGATAGATGTTTCCGATACATTAGGACGGTGTTCGGATAGTGAAAAGATGACAATTGAATAGCAAGCCGAATTGATTGCAGTTAATTTGGTAGAGAATTATGAAGATAAAGATGATATTTTAGGTGGAAAATTGTATTTCGGACCATGTATCGTATATCAAGATTCAACGACCGGGAATATTATAGAATATCCTGATAGAAAGCAAATATCTACAGAGATAATAGAATATTGGGAAAAACGTGCAATAGATGCAAAAACCGATATCCTAAAAGCACGATATTGCGGTCTGGTTTGGGAATTCAAGCCATATGTAACTAATTGTAAATGCGATATAAATATTGCCAAGATGTATATTCAATCATTGATTTGCATAATAAACAATGATTATGTTTCTCATACTATTTCAGCAGTCAAAAAAGCAGAGCGTGCAATATCGTTATCATTAAAATTGCAACAGTACGAATTATTGAATGATGCGAAAAATGCATTGTCTGCCTTAATAAAAAGACATGATGAATGGAATAGTATAGGTATATGGGGTTCCGCATATAGAATCAGCAGAGAATATCGCAACAGTTATACGAGTGATGAACAAAAATGTTTAATCTCAGAATTGGAGGAGCGTTTTAATCGAATATATGAATTTATAAAAATCAAAGGCGAAGAAAAACGAGACCCTTGGCTGCTGATGGATCTCGCAGATATATTAGCCGGATATTATCAACAACATTCTCCGGTAAAGATAAAAGCTTTGTTTGACAAAGTCGAACAATCTTTTGAGCTAACAAGAGACAAATTCACGAATATGCAATTGACAGAGGTATATAGGCAAATGTCTAACATTATGATAAAATATGGATTAAATGATCAGGCGTCCGAAATTTGTAGAAAAATGACAGAATGCGGCAAAGGTATCAAGAAAGAATTTGCTCAAATCGAACATGAATTCAGTATTTCGAATAAAAATATAGATTCTGTAGTAGATGCAATTTTGCAAGATAATAATACCGAAAATTCATGTATACGAATTGCCTGTCATTTTATTCCTAAAAAAGATCGAGAAAAATGCACTTTGGAACGAATCGCAAAGGAAACCCCATTTATGCATATGATTCCTCATTATGCATATGGTGAAAACGGGCGATTAACAATAGTCAGAGGTATAGATACTGATTTGGAAGGTCAATTAGTGTTACATATTTCTATGTCATTACGTTTAGAGTCTGTTTTTCTGAATGCCACTATTGATAAAGCAAAACAGAAAGGTATTCTTACGGTGAATAATATATTGAAATATATTTCTAAAACTCTGGTAATAAAAAAAGACAGAATTCCTATAATCGAACGAGGACTGGATGCTTATTTTTGTGAAGATTATGTAGTCGCGATTCATTTGCTGATTCCACAAATAGAAGAAGCAATTAGAACAATCTTGGACCTGAACGGAATAAGGATCATTAAACCTAATAAATCCGGTACTGGATTTCAGTTAAGAACGCTTGATGAAATGCTGAGAGACAGCGACGCGGTTAAGAAACTTACAGATGATATTGCAAATTATTTTAGAATATTACTTACAGACAATAGAGGGTGGAATCTTCGCAACGAATTTTGTCACGGTATTGCGGAGTTTAAGACCTTTAATAAATTGACAGCGGACAGAGTTGTCCACGCATTGCTCTGTCTTGGATTGTTTCAATTGGAAATTAACGAATAAATATGGATTAAATCATTCATCTATCTTGAAATATCTCATCACTACTTTGAAATTGTCTTTCGCCGTCTGGCAGGTATCGAGCAGATATTTGTACGCAACGTCCCATTGCCGCAGACCGCGACAATAGAACATTCTCAGTTCGTCGTCGATAATGAACGGTACTATGCTGTTCGCAAGGCATTCACGAAACATCACAAGTCGCCAGATATGACCGTTACCGTCCTGAAACGGATGAATGCACTTAAATTCGTGATGAATTGCAACGATGTCGGCGAATGTTTTCATCTCCTTTGCATTATAGCGTTATATCCGCAATCGGTCTATGATACGATTGCGTCCAGCCATCCCTTTATCTTCCTTTCTTCATTGCTTTCTTTCGTGGAAAGTCTTTCCAACGGTATGCCGTACAACTCCAATATATGGTTTTTCATCGTATCCCGTTCTTTTTGGCGTGAACCGTCGAGATGATAAATATAGCCGTCAGCCTCTATGGCAAGCAGCGGCGATTTGCCGACCCGATTGTATATCAGAAAATCGACGTGCGAAAGCCCGTTCAAAACATATCGGCGCTCCGCATCATCGAGTAACGAAACATTGCGTATCAAAGAACGCAGCGGAAAATGGCACAATACATCGAATGTCGCGTATTTGCGATCACTTTTAAGGATATTCCTTATCAATGCATACAATAAATTCTCGGATGGGTATTCCGACACCGGCGGATGCGAAGCAATATATGCAATTCGTGCTTCTGTGTATTGTTTGTACAAATAGTCGAATATCGAGTGTATCTTGCTGTGTGTAACCGTAAAGTTGTTATATTCGATATAGGCGAGCAAATCGCTGATATTTCGGTTCTCCTGTCGTTCATTGCCGTTTACGACAAGGAAAAACTTTCGTTTTGCCCGTGAAATGGCGACATTCAGAAGATTAGGATCGTCTGCAAAGTCCGTAATCCGATTGTCGACGACACTCATTACGATTGCATCTTTTTCGCGCCCCTGAAACTTATGTACGGTTGCTATATCGATATGTTTGCCGATATTCGATCGTAGAGCATCGACTTGGTTATTATAAGGAGTGATAATTCCTATTTCCGAGTCGTCGTAATCAAGAGTCGGCAACACTTCTTCACGAATGACGTCAATCTCCCGCCGGTTGATATGTCCAACGGCGTGATTGCCTTCAACAGTTAGGTATGCACAGATAACATCCGGCTCACCGTTATCCTGCGTCATAATAACAAGGTTGCCTCCGTAAAATTTCTGATTACAGAAATCGATGATTTTCGGATGACAGCGGTAATGTTCTTTCAACAAAGTTTGCGGGATGTCGGGAATTGCTTTGCAAACCGATTCCAGAAAACTGTTGCGGGAACATTTGTAAGCCTCCGCAATATGAAATGACTTTTCGATGTCTTCAAATTCAACCTTATCATTTCCTGTACGTACGTTCGGCAACTGCATAGAATCGCCGACGATAACGGCATTAAGGGCGCAGGATAATGCCAATGCTCCTGTGTCTATCGAAACTTGCGAAGCCTCATCCATAATTACATAATCGTAAACAGTCTCCGCAGACAGACTGTTACGAGCCGAGAATGTCGTGCTCAAAATAACCGGATATTCGTTCAATCCCGATTGCGACTGGAATTTCAAATCATCGACTGATTCGAAAACACGTCTTACCGGATTCGCTTTGAACTTATGATAAAGTCTGTTTTTCAAATACTTCATCGACAAATCGGATAATTGCCGAGTTGGGTCGTCTGCATTTTGCAAGGAGATGTATGCCTCCAAATCTTCAATTTCTGAATGCAGAGCATTTGAATGTGCATTATATACAGCCGTCTGCAAATCCGATAAAACGGCAGACATCTCGCGCTTGAAAAACTTGCGAGATAAACCTTTAAGTAATATCCGGCTCTTGAATTCGAGCCACTGCCATTCTATTTTCGGTACGATGCGCAATAAAAAGAGTGATTCGGAAAACCGTTGTCTACGTTCCGCAAACTTATGAAATTCTATCCACAAACGGGAAAGTTTGCGAATATTGTCAGTACGGCGTAACGTTATCTTGTCATCAACGTCTTTTTCTTCAAGCCCGAAATGTCGATATTCGGTTTCCAATGCGTGCAACTCTTGTCGCGCAACGGCAAGTCGTTCCTGCTTTGCAAACAGATCATTCAAAACCGCGATTCGATTGCCAATGTCCTCGAGAAACGACATTCGGTCGGCTTCCGGGCATTGCCAGGTATTAATATTATCCGGATACTTTTTTTCTATTTTCTGTGAATCGATGAATGTCTGCTTGTTTCCCGAGTTGCCAAGCGGAGCGACGAGAAATCCCAATCCATATCTGTCGAGTTTTTCCAATATATTCTCGGTTGCCGAATTATTATTGGAAACGACCAAAACGCTCTTGCCGGCAACGAGAATATTGGCAATGATATTCAGTATCGTTTGTGTTTTGCCGGTTCCGGGAGGTCCCTGAATGACGCTGACCTGATGTTCGAATGCCGCCTGTACCGCTCTCAGCTGACTTGCATTGCAACCGAAAGGATATATGAGTTTGCCTTTCCCGAACTGCTTCGGTCTGTATGCTGCTGGATTAAGATATGATGCTGCAACGGTTCGATCATCGATAAAATCTATCTTATTGTATTGTTTGGACAGCATAGATATATTATCATCGCCCAAAAGTGCATTTGCGGCAGCAATACTTTTCAGATATTGAAAAACATCATCGGAATTTGAGTCCGTCAAACACGATTTCGAAACTTTCAAGTCACTTCCATTGTAGTTGTCTTCCGATCCGTTCTCGAAACGTATGTGCCAATAAACATTCGTTTCGGTTCGGAATTTCAATATATCGGATATATCAGTCAATATTTTGCCTCGATGAACGACCCGATACATATCGGGAGCATAACGTTCAGGGTTGGTCAGCCACAGAACCCGGTTGCTGCCATACGTGTACTCTTTCGTACTGCCGCTGAACACTATATGGCACCTCCCCATTGTATCCCAACGACAACCGTCGAGATCGGTTCTTATTTGACCATCTATGACAATAAGATTTTCTGAGGTAGAGAGCATTATGGTTCGGGTTAATAATTACAGATTTGTATTGTAAACCGAACATTGTCGGTATAAATCAGATTATTATGTCGAGTTTGCAGTAGAAGATTATATTTTTACAATAATATTTGGCATAAATATATGAAAAATTCGAGACATTAAAAAACGCTCGAAAATTATGGCTGTACAAAGACGATATGAATCCTATTCTCTGCTGCATTGTGAGGCAGAGCGTTGCTCGAAGTCCCGACTTTCTCGGATGAGAAATTGTTCGGCGGCGGAGAGTGGATATTTACGTTAGCCACAACGGTTAATGTCGATAGATTATTCGATTATAAAATCTCCCTTTTGTAATAATTGTTTGTTTCCGAGCCTATGTATTCTGCGTCATCGGTCGGCATCGCGCGCTTTCGTCCCGAATGCATTGTGCAACTTGTCCGCCGTACGGCAGCATTTTTTACGCGAAAAATATGCTGGCGGATTTTTCGCGTAAAACCCTCGCGGCTCGAATGCGTGCCGTTAAGGCGGATAAGTTAATTTCGATGAGGGCGAAAGTGCGATGCCGATTAGATTATCTTTGCCGTAAATACTTCCGTTCATATTCCAGCGTCAGATCCGCTATCTTCTTGCTCAGGATTACGAGTTCTATCGTCCGTTGCTCCAGTCTGTACATCATTTGCAGGGCTTTCTTCTCTCCGAAGTTCATCTTCAATGCCAATAGTATTTGATTATAGTTGTTCCCTATGGCTTGAAACTGCCTATGAAAGTCTGTAAGTCGGACATAGTAATCGAGAGTCGTTTTGTCCACTTTCAGCACTTTGATTTCGCGTTTGAACAGTACTGCCTTTATGAATTTGGAATAACAGTCCATTCCCGATTTCTCGAACATCTGTCGGAAACGGAAATTCTCATTACTCGTCAGATTTATGGTATAGCGATTATCGGCAGGATCGGCTTTGGGTTTTCGACCGCCGACGTGACGGGATTTGTGCAGTTCGTTCATAATAGTATCTGTTTTCATTTAATACGTCCGACTTCGGAGGAACCGTCGAGTTTAGTGCGGCAAGAAATATTTCTTGCTGCGCAAAACACAACTTGCCGTGAACGTTTGTTCACGAAAGAAAGGATACAACATACACCGAAATAAGAATGCTATAATGATGTATTTCGGTTATACCTCAATCGATATTCTCCGATAGTCCAGCGGCAAAATTAGAAGTAATCGAGCGAACGAAAGGTATGCAGAACAGTGACGAAAGAGGACAGAGGAAGACAGATAAAGACAAACAATGACCGGCGACAGATGAAGAGTGTTTGTAACGATTGTAACCGATAGTTGATTAAGGAATTATTGCACCTAACAATTCATCGGGCAAGTAAGCAATGCACCGACATGACCGGTAATCGATTATCGGTCTGATTACCGCAGTAATCAATTCCTGTTCGAGCGATATTGTGCAATAGTGAATGAGTGGTGATATGCAACCGTATAACCACTCATTGTTTAACTAATAATTTATAAGTTTTTTTAGTAAAAATATTATTATCTTTAATTACACAAATTCGATATAATTAAATTTAGGTGAATATTTACGACAATACCCTAAATGAGTTTATTTGATTTATAATAATTGATTAAATAGTAATGGGAATAGCTCCAAGGTTATTTTCGTTTAATTTATTCCCAAAGTTTTCAGATATAGATATTAAACTTTGTAGGCATGAACAGAACAATAATTTCAATCGAAGTACAAGATTGCGGTGGTAAGGACACTACTATCATTGTCTGAGGAGAGCTAAACAATCAGATTCTGTTTGAAGAGCAATTTGAGTATAATGACAAAGAAAAACATTCTTTGCGTCTTCATCTTCTGAAAGAATATCCCGAACTATAACAATCCGTCGCTGCATGTCTGGGCGCGATTCGGTGAAGAAGTTTTGTTTCATATTGACTATACCCTCGCACAGCAGCATTTCAACCTTCAGATTACTGACGAGGAGTTGTTGAACGCCGTATTCGAACCTCAGGAGCATGTCAGTCTGGCGCAGATGGATTTACTGGGTGCCGCATTTATGCTATCTACCGCTGGTCTGGCTCAAACCCGCTATGGCTTTGGCGGCTCTCGCTCCTACCTCCCATGGAATGGTAAGAAAAACGGCAGGAGGCGGTAAATTTCAGTTATACTAAATATTGTAAAATTAGATTGTATTTGTTTCACAATAAATGATGACTAGAATATGCACAATGATATTTTTTTGCTAAATTTGCTTCGCTGATACTATAATTAGTATGAAAAGAATTGATGCATATTCGGCAAAACCGTTTGTAAAATGGGCTGGGGGGAAGACTCAACTTCTTGAAGATATTGAGAAATCCTTGCCCAAAGATTTGCAGCAACGAGAATCTGTAACATATGTCGAACCTTTTGTCGGAGGAGGTGCTGTTCTGTTTTGGATTCTTCAGGAATATCCGAACATTACGAGAGCTGTCATCAATGATATTAATGCCGAACTAATATGCACATATCGTGTCATCAAGAACGATGTCGAGAGTTTGATTGCCGAACTGGCACGGCTTCAAGGAGAGTATATCCCTCTTGATGATGACAGACGCAAGGAGTATTATCTTGTCCAGCGAGCGCGTTTTAACGAAGGAAACAATTCTGATGTAGAGATAGCTGCATTGTTTATATTCCTTAATAGAACATGTTTTAACGGACTATATCGCGTAAACGCCAAAGGCAAATTCAATGTTCCGCACGGTAGGTATGCAAATCCCCGCATATGTGATGCCGAAACATTGATGGCAGACTCGGAGGCCCTGCAAAAAGTAGAAATACTCTGTGGAGACTTCGCCCAAACAGGTTGCTATGCAGACAAGAATGTACTTTATTATTTCGACCCACCATACCGCCCGCTGACGGAGACGGCTACATTTACATCATACTCTAAAGAAGGCTTCGATGATGCTGAACAGATTCGCTTGCGTGATTTCTGTTACCACATTGCCTCGAAGCACGCGTTTTTTGTGGAGAGTAATTCAGACCCTAAAAATGTAGATGACGGCGACAATTTTTTCGACAATCTTTATAGTATGTTTTCCATCAGGCGCGTCTCTGCTGCAAGAATAATAAATTCCAAAGCCGACGGGCGAGGGATGATTTCCGAGATAATGATTTCGAATGTTGTTAATGCTTACTAACGATATGGGAGATTTTGATGCGTAGTTTGCAGTCTTCGGACCATCCATTGCCGATTATAAATAACTATGTCGACTTTTACAAAGTATTCAATAATGTCGACGCAATAAAGATTCCGTTGAACATTCTGAATTCGCTTATTGGCTATAAGAATATTGAAGAGGATTTCAGAAATATCTTGTTACAATACCCCGAGACCCTCAGATGTATTCCCATACTCTTGGCAAAACGCGAGCTCAAAATAATGGCTATGGATGATGACGGGCAGTTCGATTTTCGTTTTGATACACCAAATTATTCGACCTCCGACTATGTTATATTCATGCGGAAGACAGGTTTGTTCGATCTAATGGAAAATAACATCGTTAAAAATCGATTCGATTATGTAACGGGCATAGAAACAGGTCTTGATTCCAATGGTCGAAAAAATTGCGACGGGCATTTTATGGAGAACTTGGTCGAAAACCACCCTTGCGAAGCCAGATTGGTAAAAGGTGTCAATTATTTCAAAGAAATGTATATACACGAAATAGAAAGCTGATGGGCATCGACCTATCTGCAATCTCTAATAATGGCGGTGCGGAAAAGAAATTTGATTTTGTTGTAAAGGGGCAAGATACAGTCTACAGCATAGAGGTCAATTTTTACAACAGCGGAGGTTTCAAACTCAACGAGGCAGCGCGCAGCTATAAGACCATTACGATGGAGACGCGTGATTTAGGTTATTTCAAATTCGTTTGGATTGCTGACGGATGCGGCTGGTACAGTACACGAAACAATCTCCGAGAGCCTTTCGATGTTCTGGAAAACCTTTATAATATCAAAGATCTTGAAAACGGCATAATATCAAGCCTTATATAGATGTCGACTGCCTATTATAAATCAAACAACAAGGACTTTACGCTCTTGAAAAGAGATTGTATCGAACTATTGAGATCATTTGACTTTAAGTTTGATATGATCTTTGCAGATTCTCCGTATCATCTTTCAAATGACGGTATAAGCGTCCAAAACGGTAGAATGGTGTCGGTAAACAAGGGCGATTGGGAGCACTCCAATGGATATGAGGAGGGCTATAAATTCGACAAATCTTGGATTGCCGCTTGCCGTGACAAGATGAAAGACAACGGCACTATTTGGATAAGCGTCACCTATCACAACATCTTTTCTGTCATCCGTTGCCTTACCGAATTAGGATTCAAAATATTGAACTGCATTACATGGGGGGGAGGACGAATCCGCCACCGAATCTATCTTGTAAATATTTCACATATTCTGCAGAGTATATTTTGTGGGCGTGCAAAGAGCATAAAGTTCACTACTTTTTCAATTATGAATTAATGAAAGAGATTAATGGTGGCACTTAAATGCGCGATGTCTGGAGATTACCCGCCATAGCCCCTTGGGAGAAGAGTTGCGGCAAGTACCCAACTCAAAAAAACATTGTGCGTTCTGTCGAGGATTATTCAAGCATCCACCCCGTCAGGCGCATGGATATTCGACCCATTTACCAGTAGTAGCACAACTGGCATTGCGGCGAACCTTTTGGGGCGCCGTTTCCTTGGAATTGATTAACAAGAAAAATTCCTCTAAATTAGCAAAGAGTGTCGCGAAGAATTGAACAGTATTGTTAGAAAGAATGGGCTCCCGATAAAGTTAGAGAAATAGGCTAAATTATTTATTCTTTGATAGCAAAGTCAATCTTTTATGCGAGCCAGAATCTTATTATGATCCAGAACTTCCGTTCTAGTACTCCCGATGACGAATGACTATATATTTAATCGTTTCTTAAATTTCTTGTTCCCAGATTTCCATTAAACCATTGTAGTTCATTTCTCTACCGCTCTGGTTCCAGTAGGTCATATCTTGTTCGATGAAAAGCCACTTGATTGTGTAAAGAAGTAAATCAAGAGGTAATCCTGTAGTAAAGCGACAAGAGTTAATTGCATCTTCATTTGGGTCCTCACAGTTATAGACCTGAGTGATTAAAGTTTTTAGTTTTTGACCATCCTTATGGTTCTCGTTTACTTTTGCATAAACATCATTCCATATTTCAGAATGGCTTGGGCGATTGCCTGAACTAATAATATTGCTGTATTTTCCTCTTCTAAACTGATAATCTTCCACACGGACTTCGAAATCCATCCCCTTGTTCTTATACGCTGGACGATGAAGATAAACTCTTTTTCCGTTTTTCCCAGTTTCTACATAATAGTCGTAGTAGTTCCATTCTTGAGAAGTACCATGCTTTTCTTGAAGAAAAAGCATAATCAACTGTTTATGATATTCTTCGCGAGAACTCGCTTTAATTGAGACAGTTAATTGAGTTTTCATATAATTAATAATAATGATATTAAAAAAGTTCTTTTATTTCAACTTGAAGTGCTTTTGCGATCTTATCGATATTACAAAGTGTAATATTCTTTTCTGCACGCTCTATCATGCCAATGTATGTTCTATGAACACCAGCAAGTTCCGCAAGCTTTTCTTGGGAAAGATCTCGTTCTTTTCGGTATTTCTGCACATTTTGTCCGAATAAAAGTAAAATAGGTTCCTTGCTCATTGTAAAATTATTTATCACTCCTTATTTCTGTTAAATACAAAGTTATTGATGCTAACTAAAGTTATCAACATACTATAATTAGCATTATAGGATCGCGTTAAAGAGATTGGTTTAACAGATGATAAGCTAATTGCATTTTTTACGACAGTCTTTCTTGTGGGATTAGAAAAAATAATAACTTTGTGATAGTTCTTTGTAATAAATTTTGTTTTTATATATTCGTATAGTCATGAAACGCGACCAACTTACCCATTTGCGTAATCTTAGACTTCTCATCTCTCAGGAAAAGTCTCCTCTATGTTTTCTTCTCGCAGCTGGATGTCTGCGCGCGGTAAAGAATGATGCTGGGGAATCATTGTTACCGGATATGGCTAGATTACCAAAATAATATCTAATGGCCATGACGGAGATGCTGTTGATTCACCATATAGGTGCTTAATTTCAGAGTTGGAAAAAGGAGGAAAGGATATTGGAAATGTTGAAGATGTATTGACTTTTATCCGTTCAATGAAAGATGTGTCTATTGGTGATGGATTAGTTAGAGGGTTTACAGAGTTTGAACTGAATAGTTTGGAGAAAGAATTCTGCGATAAAATTGCCGATCCTGTTAATAAAGAATTACCAACTGGAGAAAATGGCTATCGTAAATTAGCAAAATGTATAAGCTTTATTAATAGATCTGTGCCTGTTGAGATTTTTACAACGAACTATAATTTACTTATGGAATAAGCATAATATGTTCCGTTCTTCGATGGCTTTACTGGGTCCAGATCTCCTTTTTTGACATTCACTCCGTTCAGAAAAATGATATACCTCCATATTGGGTGAGACTGTGGAAGTTACATGGCTCAATAAACTGGAAGTTAGAAGACTGAAACATATATCGTGTTTCTAAGGATATGGCAGGTTAATGATATCGGTTCCATATGCATTATTGACTATGAGTCTGGCGATTTCCATAATCTTGCAATAGCATATATATTAGCACGTAGTGTAGCACCTCGAAAGGACGGAAAGAATGTTGAAATCGAATTCGCTAATATGCTTATTCAGCGACTTGTTAAAGATATTCGAGATATACAAAGCATAGAAGTATTAGTTCGGCTAACATCAAAAATAATCAACAAATTCTCAAAAATATTGAGAAAAGTCTACTTTCCATTGATTTTAATCAACAGTTCCTAGCGAAGTACATAGAAGATGGCTTTTTGAGCAAATCCGATTTGTTGGAGTTTTACCAACGAGATGATATTAGGACAAAATATAAGTTATTAGCAAAAGAAATCGAACAGGAGTAATAGAGTTAGGAGAAAATAATAATTATAACCGAACGGAGAGATTGTTTGCTATTATACGCTAAACAAATGGGACATTATGGTATCATTTAGTCGCATGTACCAAATATACCTATTGTATTTCAGCTGATTATGTAAATAGTGGCGGTTCAAGTGTGGGGGCCGATTTTGTTTATCTACAAAGAGGTTTTGACAAAACCTTGACTAAAATAGACGATGCAATACCCCACACTTGAAGTATATGTGCAAGGAATGCACCGACCATAGTCTATACAAGAGATGAGTGCTGTTCGTCGTCCTTTAGTCAATTGAAACTGTCAGATTTCTTTGTAAGGACAATACAAAAACACTTTCCGTATGTTTGTCAATCACTTGACACTGCAAAAGTAGAAAATATTTTCATATTGAGAACAACACTCTGTGAGATATTGCAAATAAAAATATAAATATTACTATTTAGATAATTGGATAGTGTTGATTTTATTGACGTTTCATAGATTAATATTGCCTTTATCCCCACGCTATCACCTCGCCGAACTTTTTCATCTCTCTGCCGATGTTCGCTTCCGAGATTTTGGCGTATCGGCGGGTCATATTCGTGTTCGTATGACCCAATATCTTCGCAATGATGTCTATCGGCATCCCGTATTCGATTGCCAAAGTAGCGAATGTATGCCTTGCACAATGAGTCGTCAGGTTCTTGTCGATATTGCAGATAGCGGCAATCTCTTTGAGGTAGGCATTCATCTTCTGGTTGCTGGGGACGGGCAGCAGTTTGTTGCGAACCGAAGTTTCGATATCGCGTTCGTATTTCCGCAGTACGGATATCGGATAAGGCAACAGAGGTATGCGGCTCATTACCGATGTCTTCTCCCGCGGCTTATGTATCCAGACAACCCCGTATTCGTCTGTCGAAATATGTTCTTTGCGAAGATTGTCAGTATCCGTGAAAGCCAGTCCCGTAAGGCAGCAAAAGCAAAACACGTCGCGAACCTTGTCCAGACGTTCGTTGGGCATAGGTTTGTGTATCAGCGTATCCAATTCGAATTTGGTAAGCGGAATTTTCACATTCGTCTTGTCTATGCGAAGTTTATAGTAACGGAACGGGTTCTTTTCAATCCATTCGTTGCGTATAGCATAGAGGATGAAATTCTTCAAACAGCACAGAAGATTGACGGCACCGTTGTTCTTGCAGTTGTAGGCAGTCTGCATAAAGGTATTAAGTCCGTCGATGTAGGCGTAATCGATTATGTCGAACGACAGGTCATCCTTTTTGTATTGCTGTGTGGTATACTCTTTCATATAACGCAGAAGCCGACGATATTTGTTTGCCGTCAGTTGAGTGATGCGTATGCCGACCTCGGACTGGCGTTTCTCGCAATATCTCTCGAATTCATATAGGAACATACGGTTTGCAGTGGCGGGATTTTCCAATCTGTCTTTTACGGCGAAGCAGGTAGGTTCTTTACCCTCCTTTATTATAGAGTCGTATGCGGCGAGGATATTAATCCGCAATGAGGATATGATTTCGTTTATCTGCAACGATACGGGGTCGCGCAGAGTAGAACGTTCGAGACGCTGACACCAATGCTGCGGCTCGATTTTGCAACGTGTGTAGATTTCGGTGGAGACGCCCGAAGTGGTGATGCGGGCATAGACGGGTGCTTTGCCCTTTCGATTGATTTTCGTTTTCTTGCAGAAGAAAACGATGCTGAAAGTTTTGCGTCGATACATAACTGCATTTGTTTGTTGAACCGGTTAAACGTATGCAGCATAGTTTTGTTGCGATGCAAACAGATGACTTATAGTGACATAAGTCGAAATCGTGACCAAAAATCGCAGGCACCGAAAACAGGTCACGAATTAGGTGAGAAAACCTTTCATCGAATGTCACCGTTTTGTCGGGTACAAAAAGAAAAAAGCCTTACATATCGCTGATACATAAGGCTTTTTGCTCTGATTTGCCGAAGTCTGCTTCGGAACTTTGAGCGGGAAACGGGGTTCGAACCCGCGACCCTCGGCTTGGGAAGCCGATGCTCTACCACTGAGCTACTCCCGCACTCTATTTGTCGGATGTGTATAGGTACACATCTGTTCTTCGACAACGCAAAGTTATAAAAAATTTCGTTATCGAGCGTATATTTCGTTTAATCCATTTTCAAGACCGCGAGGAATGCCGATTGCGGAACCTGCACCGAACCTATCTGGCGCATTCGTTTCTTGCCGGCTTTCTGCTTTTCGAGGAGTTTGCGCTTACGCGAAATATCGCCTCCGTAGCACTTCGCGGTAACGTCCTTGCGCACCGCCTTGACGGTTTCGCGGGCGATGATTTTCGAGCCGATTGCAGCCTGAATCGCGATGTCGAACTGCTGGCGCGGAATCAGTTCTTTCAGTTTCTCGCACATCTTGCGACCGAAATCGTAGGCATGGTCGGCGTAAATCAGCGACGACAATGCATCGACCGGTTCGCCGTTGAGCAGAATGTCGAGTTTCGCGAGTTTGCTCTGCTCGTATCCCGTGCGGTGATAGTCGAACGAGGCGTAGCCCTTGGATATGCTTTTGAGTTTGTCGTAAAAGTCGAATACGATTTCCGACAGCGGCATTTCGAAATTGACCTCCACGCGGTCTTGCGTAATGTAGGTCTGATTTTTCATCACGCCGCGTTTGTCGATGCACAGTTTCAGTACGTTGCCCAGAAAATCGGTCTTGGTGATAATCTGCGCGAGAATGTACGGCTCCTCGATTTTGGCGATTCGCGTGATTTCGGGCAGTCCCGACGGGTTGTGTACCTCGACCGTGTCGCCCGAGGTGGTCGTGATTCGGTACGAAACGTTCGGCACGGTCGTGATTACGTCCATGTCGAATTCGCGGTAAAGCCGCTCCTGTATGATTTCCATGTGGAGCAGTCCGAGGAATCCGCAGCGGAAACCGAATCCGAGCGCGAGCGAACTTTCAGGCTCGAACGTAAGCGATGCATCGTTGAGTTGCAGTTTTTCGAGTGAAGCGCGCAAGTCCTCGTACTGGTCGGCTTCGACGGGATAGACACCCGCGAAGACCATAGGTTTCACATCCTCGAATCCGGCAATCGCCTCCTTGCAAGGTGTCGCGACGGAGGTAATCGTATCGCCGACCTTTACGTCGCGCGAATTCTTGATGCCGGAGCAGATGTAGCCCACGTCGCCGGCGCAGATTTCGTCGCGCGGCGAAAGTTTGAGTTTGAGAACTCCGACCTCGTCGGCATCGTACTCGCTGCCGGTGTTGAAGAACTTCACCATCTCGCCCTTGCGGATTCTGCCGTTGAAGACGCGGAAATATGCGATTACGCCGCGGAACGGATTGAATACCGAGTCGAAAATCAACGCCTGCAACGGTGCGTTGTCGTCGCCTTTCGGAGCGGGAATACGGCTTACTATCGCTTCGAGAACCTCTTCCACTCCCGCACCGGTTTTGCCCGATGCGCAGAGAATGTCGTCGTGGTCGCAGCCGAGCAAATCGACGACCTGGTCTTTCACCTCGTCGACCATAGCGGATTCCATGTCGATTTTGTTCAGCACCGGAATGATTTCCAAATCGTTGCCCAATGCGAGATAGAGATTCGATATGGTTTGCGCCTGAATACCCTGCGTGGCATCGACCACGAGCAATGCCCCTTCGCACGAGGCTATCGCCCGCGAAACCTCGTAGGAGAAATCGACGTGTCCCGGAGTGTCGATAAGATTGAGCGTATATTTTTCGCCGTTTTTGGCGGTATATTCCATCTGGATGGCATGGCTCTTTATGGTAATGCCCTTTTCACGTTCCAAATCCATGTCGTCGAGTACCTGCGCCTGCATCTCACGCTGGTTGAGCGTGTGTGTCATTTCGAGCAGACGGTCGGCGAGCGTCGATTTGCCGTGGTCTATGTGCGCTATGATACAGAAATTCCTAATGTTTTTCATAATGCCGCGAAGATAATAAAAAAAATGCAAATACGAATTAGGCATTGCGCCATTCATCCCGATATTGCTAAAAAGCGAGCAAATCGGCGATTACGAACGCGGCGAGAGTAAGGCTTGCCAGTCCGTTCAGCGTTCCGAACGCGATGCCGATATTCTTCTGACGCGACGGGGTTACGAGGATATGCTCCAATGCGATTATCGCACAGAAAATCGCTACCCCGACCCATAAAACCGGAGTTTGCGGGCAATACGAGGCGAATGCGACGAGCGAAACGATGCTGACCGCATGCAGGGCGATACTTATGTATAGCGATGTCGCGGTCGAGAATCTGGCGGGTATCGAATGCAGACCGTTCGCACGGTCGAAATCGGCGTCCTGCAATGCGTATATTATGTCGAACCCTCCGCACCATGTTATTACGAGCAGCGACAGAATGCAGGGAGCGAGCGTCAGGGTTCCGGTCGCGGCGATGTATGCTCCGGCGGGTGCGATGCCGAGCGACAGACCCAGCACCAGATGGGCGAGCGAGGTGAATCGTTTGCAGTAACTGTAAAACATCACAACCGCCAATGCGACAGGCGATAAAACTGCGGTAAGTAAATTGATGCTCGAAGCGGTGGCGATGAACAGTGCGGCGTTCGCGACGACGAAAATCATCGCCCCTTTCGGCGATATTCTGCCTGCGGGGATTTCGCGTCCGGCAGTACGCGGATTCCGTCCGTCGATGCGCCGGTCCGCCCAGCGGTTGAAACCCATTGCGACATTGCGGGCGAAGACCATGCACAATATCACCTGAACGAGCAGCAGCCACGAAAAACGTGCGTCGGTGGTCGTAATCGCGAATGTAAATGCGATAAGCGCGAACGGCAATGCGAAAACCGTGTGGGCGAACTTGACAAGCCCGAAATAATCTTTGATACTGCTCATGATGTCGATAAGTTGTTTGCGGCGCAAATTTAACGATTATTCCGCAAATGATTCGTTTTGGATATTAAATGCGAAATCGTTTTGCGCTTTGTCGTAAAATTTCTAATTTTGCAAATTATAGATAAAGGAACAAATAAAAACTCGAAAATATGAATATTTCTTTCAACTGGTTGAAGAATTATGTCGATACCGATCTTTCGGCTGAACGGATTGCGGAAATCCTTACCGACATCGGACTTGAAGTGGAGGGCTTCGAGAAGGTGGAGACCATTCGCGGCGGACTTGCCGGTGTATTGGTCGGCGAAGTCAAAACGTGCGTGGAGCATCCGGATTCGGACCACCTGCACATTACGACGGTGGATGTCGGTGCGGCTGAACCGTTGCAGATAGTTTGCGGTGCGGCGAATTGCCGTGCCGGACTTAAAGTGATGTGCGCGACGGTGGGCAGCGTACTCTACCCTAACGGCGGCGACGAGGAGTTCAAAATCAAGCGCAGCAAGATTCGCGGCGTGGAGTCGCTCGGAATGCTTTGCGCTGAAGATGAACTCGGCATAGGCTGCGACCATGCGGGAATTATCGAGTTGCCGGCGGATGCCGTCGTCGGTACCCCTGCGAAAGAGTATTACAACATAAAGGACGATTACCTTATAGCAATAGGACTTACGCCGAACCGTATCGATGCGGCGTCGCATATCGGCGTCGCCCGCGATTTGGTCGCATATCTTCGCAGCCGCGGGGAGAATGCTGAGTTGAAGTTGCCGGATGTAAGCAGATTCGCTACGGACAATCACGACCTCGAAATAGGCGTCCGCGTCGAAAACACCGCCGCATGTCCGCGTTATGCCGGAATAACGGTAACGGGCTGCAAAATCGCGCCGTCGCCGGAATGGATGCAGAACTATCTGCGTGCGGCAGGCATAAATCCCAAAAACAATTTGGTAGACATTACCAATTTCATACTTTTCGAACTCGGGCAGCCGCTTCACGCATTCGATGCCGCGAAAATCGACGGCAAGGAAATCGTCGTCAGGTGCTGCGAGGCGGGAACGCCGTTCGTTACTCTTGACGGTGTCGAGCGCAAACTCGACGGCGAAGACCTGATGATATGTTCGGCGACGAAACCGATGTGCATCGCCGGTGTGTTCGGCGGTCTCGAATCGGGCATCTCCGACACGACGACCGACGTATTTATCGAGAGCGCGTATTTCAATCCGGTTTCGGTGCGCAAGACTGCCAAACGTTTCGGCTTGAATACCGACGCGTCGTTCCGTTTCGAGCGCGGCATCGACCCGAACATTCAGGTTTACGCACTCAAACGTGCTGCGATGCTGTTCAAGGAACTTGCCGGCGGCAAGATTTCGAGCGATATAATCGACGTATGCGCCGCTCCGGCAGAGGATTTCCGCTTCGATTTCTCGCTCGCCCGGGCAAAGGCACTTATCGGCAAGGATATTCCGGACGAAACGATACGCAGAATCATTGCGGCTCTCGACGTGAAAATCGAAAGCGAGAAAGACGGCGTCCTGTCGGTTGCAGTTCCGCCGTACCGCGTCGATGTGCAGCGCGAAGCCGATTTGGTAGAGGATGTCTTGCGAATCTACGGATACAATAACGTGGAGATTCCGCTTCATGTGAACTCTACCCTTTCGTATGTTCAGAAGCCCGACCGTGTCCGTCTGACGAATATGGTTTCGGATTTCCTGACGGCGCGCGGATTCACCGAAATCATGTCGAACTCGCTGACGAAAGCGTCGTATTACGAGAATCTGAAATCGTACAAGGCGGAAAACTGCGTTCGCATCCTCAATCCGCTGAGTGCCGATTTGAACGTGATGCGCCAGACGCTGCTGTTCAATACGATGGAGGCGATACAACTCAATGCCAACCGCCGGAACGGCGATTTGTCGGTATACGAGTTCGGAAACTGCTATTTCTACAATGCGGCTGACGCATCCGAGGAGAAAGGCGCGCTTGCGGCGTACGGCGAGAATTACAGACTGGCGATTGCCGTAACCGGAACTTCCGTTCCGCAGTCGTGGAACAACAAGGCGCAGGCGGCATCGTTCTATACCCTGCGTGCGACGGTCGAGCAGATACTCAAACGGTTCGGACTCGACATCTATTCGCTCAAATGCGAAACCGCCGATTGCGACCTGTTCGGCGATGCAGTTGAAATCAGAATTAACAATAAGCCGTTAATCGTAATGGGTCAGGTGAAGGGCGGAATCTGCAAGTCGTTCGACTTGAAGCAGGATGTGTTCTTCGCGGAAATCGATTTCGACCTGCTTATGAAGGCGACGCGCAAGCACAAGATTACGGTCGAGGAGTTGTCGAAGTATCCGGAGGTCAAGCGCGATTTGGCACTGCTCCTCGACAAGTCGGTTTCGTTCTCGCAGTTGCGCGACATTGCGTTCGCGACCGAACGCAAGTTGTTGAAGAGCGTCGCTCTGTTCGACGTTTACGAAGGCGACAAACTTCCGGAGGGCAAGAAGTCGTATGCGTTGAGTTTTATTCTCGAAGACAAGAACCAGACGCTGAACGACAAGACCATCGAACGTGCCATGGCGTCGTTGCAGGCTGCATTCGAGAAGCAGGCAGGTGCACAGATAAGATAACGAGGTTTAATAAATATATGTAAAAAGTCCCGACCGAATAGCCGGGACTTTTTCATTTTACCGATTATGCCTATTTTATCCTTAACGACTGGATGACAACGTTGTCTTCGGCATCGCTGTTGCCGTCGGCGACTATCCTGACCGATTTTACGGGTTTCTCGGGGCGGATGACGGCTCCGCCGTTGTGAAGTTTGGCTGCGCGGACGAATTTATCGCCGTCGTAACTGATTTCGACATGTCCGTCGAGGAACAGACAACGGTACAGATGGATGTGTCCCGTCTGCGCCTTGATTTCGCGGCATGAAACGGGTTCGGCGAAATCATAACGTATCCAGTCGCCGTGGTGTGCTGCGCGTGTGGTGCGTGCAATGCTGTTGGAGTATTTCGCGGCATTGGCTATCGGATTTTTCTCGCTGCACGGCATCGATGTCGTTACGGTCGTAGTGGGTTTCTGTTCGGCGTAGTACTCTTTGCAGCCTATGTCGCGGCTGCGCGCAGAGCCGTATTCGCTGTGGAAAACGATGCGCGTCGGGTCGTCGCAGACGAAAGGTCTGCCGTAGACGAATGTTTTGCCCGTGCGCTCGTCCGTGTAGTGAAGCGTGGAGCCGTCATCGACGGACGCACTCATTATGCCGTCGACATATTCCACTTTCGGCGTGGAGAGGCGGAAGGATATGCCCATTGCCTGCATACGGTCGTAATGCGAATCTTTAAGCATCTTGTAGAACCCGTCCCAGTCGCGCCTGTCGCTGCTCCACGCGACTTCCGAGAAAGAACACAGCCGCGGGAAGAGCATGTAGTCGAGGTAGTCGCTCTTTTCGGGCGAGTGCGCGATGTATATTTCGCTGAAAAACGAGGCTTCGAGACCCGCCACGCACTTGCGCTGCGCGTCGGTGAAACCGTATTTGTCGAAATCGAACGACAAGACCTTTTTCGCGTCGAAAATCGCCGCCCAGTTGTGTCCCGCTTCCCCGTCGGACTGCTTCATGTCGAAATAGAAGTATTCGCCCGGCATCACGATTGTCGGATAACCCTTGTCGGTCGACTGCTTGCAGTGCTTGATGCTCTGCCAACCGTGTACGCGCGATGTCTTGGGCAGTCTGCCGCCCTCTATCGCTTCGTTCCACACCGCGGGTTTCTTGCCGTAGCGGGCAAGGATTTCGGTTACGCGGGCGATGAAATAGTCCTCAATCTGTTTCTCGTTCGCCAGTCCCTTCTCGCGTTTCAGGCGTTGGCAGTCAGGGCATTTGCGCCACTGCTCCATGTTCACCTCATCGCCGCCGATGTGGATGTATTCCGACGTGAATATGCCGCTCACTTCGCGTATGATGTCGTCGATAAGCGCGTAGTTGCTCTCTTTCGCCGCACACCATACGTTGCGGATGTCCAGACCGTTGGATTTGGACGTGTCGGGCGTGTATCCGCACAGGATGTCATGCCGGATTGCGCCGAGAGCCTTGCTGTGCCCGGGCATGTCTATCTCGGGGATGACCTCGATATTGCGCACCCGTGCATACTCCACTATGCTCCGCAACTCTTCCTGCGTGTAGTAGCCGCCCCATTTTTCGCCGAACTTGTCGTAGCGCGGATGCACCGGCGAATCGCCGCCGCGGAATCCTCCTGTTTTCGCAAATTCGGGATGCGATTTCAACTCTATGCGCCAGCCCTCGTCGTCGGTGAGATGAAAATGCAGTTTGTTGATTTTGTGATATGCGAGCAGGTCTATGTAACGCTTGACTTTATCTGCTGGAATCCACGTGCGGGCGACGTCGAGGGAGAAGCCGCGATAATCGAATCTGGGTTTGTCGGCTATGTCGCCGCATTTTATTCGCAGCGGCAGCCTGCAATGTTTGGAGTATGTCTCCGGCGGCAGCATTTGCAGGAAAGTCTGTATGCCGTTGAACACTCCGCCGTAACTGCCGCCGGTTATGGTAACTCCGTCCGTCCCGACGTTCAGGGCGTACTCTTCCGCAGCCATATTGCCGTCGGTTTTCAGCACGACGGCGTTCGTGCCGTCGGGAATGACCGAATATCTGCGCAGCGGAACGTATTCGAGGAGATATGCCGCCGCATCGCGCAGCCTGTATTCGTAGACGAGCGAGGTCGATTCGTCGATGACGAACGAACCTTCGGTTTCGGTATGTATGACTGGCTTGGGAATTATTTCGGTCGCAGATACGATTTGGGATATGAAAATAAGGGCTGACAGCAGTTTGAATTTCATTTTAGGTTCCGGTTTTATTTCTACAAAGATAAATAAATAGTATATTTGTAGCAAATTATCGTCTTTATATTTTATGGATAGGAAATTGGAGGCAACCGCCCGGTTGTTGGAGGTTATGGACACTCTCCGCGAGAAGTGTCCGTGGGATAGAGAACAGACGTTCCATTCGTTGAGAAACAATACGATAGAGGAGACTTTCGAACTTGCCGACGCCATTACCGATGATAATATGGAGGGCATACGCGAAGAGTTGGGCGACCTGCTGATGCATGTCGCGTTCTACTCCAAACTCGGCGACGAGGTCGGCGCATTCGATTATGCCGATGTCGCCAACGGAGTGTGCGACAAACTGATTTATCGTCATCCGCATGTCTACGGCGATGTCCTCGCCGAATCGCCGGAAGAGGTGAAGCAGAACTGGGAGGCACTGAAATTGCGTAAAAAGGCTCGCAAGAGCGGCATTCTCGGAGGCGTTCCGCGCAGCCTGCCGGCAATGGTGAAGGCTTACCGCGTAAGCGAGAAGGCGGCTGCGGCAGGTTTCGACTGGCAGAAGAAGGAGGATGTCTGGGACAAGGTGAAGGAGGAAATCGCGGAGGTCGAAACGGAGATGGCGTCGGGCGACAAAGAGCGTTTGGAGGGCGAAATCGGCGATTTGCTGTTCGCTCTCGTCAATGCGAGCCGCCTTTACGGAATCGACCCCGAGAACGCATTGGAACGCACTAACAAAAAATTCATCCGCCGGTTCAACCATATCGAGAAACGGGTTGCCGAGAAAGACAGGATGATGAGCGAGATTCCGCTCGAAGAACTCGAAGAGTATTGGCAGGAGGCTAAAAAAGAGGAATAAAACCGAATAACATGGCATACGTAAAGAGCGTCAGAGGACGCACTCCGAAGGTCGGAGAGGGAACATTCGTGGCGGAAACCGCCGTGCTGATAGGCGACGTAACGATAGGAAAGGACTGTTCGATATGGTACAATACCGTCCTGCGCGGCGACGTGAATACTATAACCGTCGGCGACCGCACGAATATTCAGGACGGAACGGTGATACACACGCTGTACGACGGGTCGAAGCATCCGTCGCAGACGCATATCGGCAGCGACGTGTCGATAGGACACAATGCCACGATACACGGCGCGATTATCGAGGATAACTGTCTGATAGGCATGGGAGCGACGATTCTCGACAATGCTGTGGTCGCTTCGGGCTGCATCATCGCGGCGAACGCGCTCGTGCTGTCCAATTCCAAACTCGAACCGAACTCGGTATATGCCGGCATACCGGCGAAAAAGGTGAAGGAGGTTACCCCCGAACAGCGCGAAGATATAATCGGCAGAATCGCACGCGACTACCGCATGTACGCTTCGTGGTACGGGGAGGACGGAAAATAGCGGAGACATGAAATTCAATCGCGACTCGTCGATAACGGCATACTTTCTCGTGGCTGCCATCATCTGTCTGGTGGTCAATTTCTCGTATCTGCTGCTGCTCGTCGTCAATCAGGACGACAGTTATTCGCGCAATACGGGACGCAAACGGAGTGTCGATTTGGTCATGCAGAATGAAGAGGGACGTCTTTCGCTCAGTATCGACGGATTCGGATATATCGTTACCGAAAGCGGCGACAGCATATACGTCGACCGCGGAGCGGTGCGCAGGCACGAACTGAAAGACGGCGACGTGCTTGAAATCGAGGCATCCAACCAGCCTCGATACGAGGGGGCGCACCTTATCATGAAAAAGGTGCTGACGCGCAACGGCAAGCCGTTCGACTACGGCGCGATTTACAGCGGCACGTCGCGGTTCGCCGAAACGATGTATCAGATTCTATACTATTTCGCCGTGTCGTTCGTACTGCTTCTCGTGATGAACATGCGCCACCGTCGCGCCGACTGGGGAACATTCGTCAAACGCGGTGTACTTTGCACCGTAATCGCGACAGCCGCCTATTTCTTCGCTCCGGTAACGCTGCGTTTCTCGGGCGAAACGGTTTTCGTGTACAAAAGTCCGCATGTAATCGATTTCGTCGTGATGATGAAGTGTCTGTTCATGCTGGTGGTAGTCCTGCTATATTCGCAGATTTACGTGCTGATATACCAGCGGCAGCAGGTCGAACTCGAAAACGAACAGTTGAAAAACGAAAACCTTACGACGCGGTACAATATGCTCGTAAGCCAGATAAATCCGCATTTCTTCTTCAACTCGCTCAATTCGCTGTCGATGCTCGTCAGGGAGAAGGACGAGAAACGGGCTTTGGAGTATATCGAGCAGTTGTCGTACACGTTCCGCTATATTACGCAGAACGGCAACAGCAACACGCTGGTTACGCTGGGCGACGAATTGAAGTTCGCGGAAGCGTATTGCTATCTGTTCAAGATAAGATATGCCGACAAGATATTCTTCGACATAGACATCGACGAAGAATATCTGGGCTGGCAGATACCTGCACTGTCGCTGCAACCGCTGATAGGCAATGCCGTGAAGCATAACGCCATAACGACCAGGAATCCGTTCCGTGTGCGGATTTATGCATCCGACGGTTATCTGGTGGTCGCCAACGAACGCCGACCGATGCTCGAACCGCAGATAGGCACCGGCACGGGATTGAAAAACCTCAGCAGCCGCTACAAACTGATTCTCGGCAGGGACATAGAGATTGTCGCCGGCGAGAAGGAGTTCGCCGTAAAACTGCCATTACAAAAAATATCCGTCTGAACCGTTATGAAAGTATTGATTATAGAGGATGAAACCGCAGCCGCGCAGAACCTGTGTTCGATATTGCGGCAAATCGACAGCGGGATAGAGATTGTCGATACCCTCGATACGGTAACCGACAGCGTCGAGTGGTTCGGGAACAATCCCGCGCCCGATTTGGTGTTCATGGACATACATCTGTCCGACGGCGAATCTTTCCGCATATTCGACAGTGTCGAAATCGGCTCCCCGATAGTGTTCACCACGGCATACGACCAATATGCGCTGGATGCGTTCAAGGTGAACAGCATCGACTATCTGCTGAAACCCATCAGCGAGCGCGAGGTCGTGCGGGCATTGAACAAATGGAAAACGCTGACGAGCAGCGACCGCAAGGAGTACAATGCACGGGTTTCGGATATGGCTCAACAGAGAAAATCAGGCAAGCCGGTGTTCCTCGTCCGGTTCAGAGACCGGATAATCCCGCTCGGATGCGACGACATAGCGTTCTTCTATACGTCGAACGAACGGGTGTCGGCGTATACCTTCGGCGGAGACCACTACCCCGTCGAGCATACTTTGGAAAGTCTGTCGGGAATTCTGCCTGCCGAAACGTTCTTCCGGGCGAACCGTCAGTTCATCGTTTCCAGAGCCGCGGTGAAGGATATAGCGGTGTGGTTCGGCAGCCGTTTGTCGCTGAATCTGACGGTCGACGCACCTGAAAAGATAATCATTTCCAAGGCGCGTGTGCCGGAGTTCAAGACATGGCTTACCGATTCACATGCGTGATGGGTCGGTTCACCCTGTAATTTAGTCGTTTCGCGGATTCCGGAAAACCTCGGGCGTCTATAATCGTTATTTTTGCAAAGCCTTTGAAATCGGGCGTTATTACTGCAACGGAGAATTTATGTAACAAGCAATGAAGCGTATTTTTTTGTTTATATTGTTGATGGCGGTCGCGATACCGTCGTATGCGCAGCAAAAAGGAAAGGTGTCGTTTTCGCTTGCCGACGGCAAGACAAAGGAGGGAATAATGGGAGCGGTCGTCGAGGTATACCCTACCGCTTCACCTGACAACAAGAAATACTATACCTCGGGAGCCGGCGGAGTGGTCGAAATATCGGGACTTCAATACGGAGCCTACACGCTGGTGGCGTCGTTCCTCGGATACGAAGACACGAAGAAAGAGTTCAAACTCGCTTCGCCGTCGTACAATCTCGGTCGTGTGCCGATGTCCGAAAGCGCGACGAAGATTGAAACCGTCGTAAAGGAGGTGAAGTCGCTGCGCGCGTCGCAGAACGGCGATACGTTGAGTTACAATGCCGGAGCGTTCAAGGTGTCGAACGATGCCGACGTAGAGGGCTTGTTGAAGAAGATGCCGGGCATAACCATCAGCAACGGTTCGGTCGAGGCACAGGGCGAGACTATCCAGAAAATTTTCGTGGACGGCAAGGAGTTCTTCGGTGAGGACGTCAATACCGCCATAAAGTCGCTGCCTGCGGAGGCGGTAGACCGCATCGAGGTATTCAACAAACTGAGCGACCAGGCGGAGTTCTCCGGAATGGACGACGGCGAGGGTTACAAGGCGTTGAATATCGTTACGAAGACCAACATGCGTCAGGGGCAGTTCGGAAAGATGTACGCCGGTTACGGCTACCAGCCCGAAACGGACGAAATCACGTCGCATCATAAATATATGGTGGGCGGGAACGTGAATATCTTCAACGACGACAGCCGTATTTCGGTCATAGGACTGTTCAACAACATCAACCAGCAGAACTTCTCGTTCGAGGATATTTTGGGCGTCAGCGGTGCGACCGGTGGCGGAGGAGGCGGACGTAACCGCGGCGTGGGCGAATATATGGTACGCCAGCAGGACGGCGTGGCTCTCGTCAATTCGATAGGTCTCAACTACTCGGATGTGTGGGGACGCAGAAAGAACGTCAAATTCCAAGGCAGTTACTTCTTCAACAATACAAGTACGAAGAATCTCTCGACCAACGACACGTGGTACGAAGACCCTTCGCCTGCCGATACGCTCCATACCGAGGGTCGTTCCAGGATTACCAACAACAATCACCGGTTGAATGCCCGTCTGGACTGGAAAATTTCGCGCAACCAGTCGCTCATGTCGCGTACCGGATTCAGTTATCAGGGCTACGACCCGACCAAAACGACGCTCGGCTATCAGTACGGACAGAGCGGACTGCTGTATCAGGCTGATTCTACTGCGAACGATTATTACGGTATCAATTTTTCGGAATTCCTTCAATATCGCCTAAAACTCGGAAAGCCCGGACGGACGATGACCGTGGACGGACGGTTCAACTATCGCGACAATCACAGCAAGCGGCATACGTCGTCCAACCAGGCTGCGGCACTGCCGAATACCGATGCGGGTTACAACGGCTATGTGGACGATATAGAGTCGGGAAACTGGCAGGCGATAAAGGACATAGCAGACATCTACGACCCGCTGCATCAATACGTGCATGCTCCTACAAGAGTGTTCAATATCCGAGGAAGTTTCGTGTACAACGAGCCTATCGCCCCGAATATGCAGATGAGTTTCCAGTACAGATTCTCCTACGACGACCAGGATAAGCGTCAGAACGCCTATTACACGGACGGCGATTTCAATATAACCGAGCCGAATGAGCAGATGACGAATTCGTACAAGAGCGGTTACTGGACGCACCGTATAGGTCCGGGTTTCAGATACTCGAAGAACAAGAATACGGTTATAGCCAATGTCTACTACCAGCGTTCGTCATTGGACGGTCGGGTGATAGGCGGTCAGAGCGACGACATAAAGAAGTCGTTCAACGACGTAACCTATTTCGGAATGGTCAATTTCGCATTCAACAAGGAGAATTCGATTCGCATGTTCTTCCGCTCGGGTACGGACAATCCGTCGGTTACGCAGTTGCAGAACATCTTCGACGTATCGACGCCGCAATATCTGAGCGTCGGCAACAAGAATCTGAATCCTGCGTTTTCGCACAGAATCAATTTCCACTACATACACTCCAATATCGAAAAGGGACGCACGTTCATGTGGATGTTCATGATGCAGCACCAGCAGAATTACATATCCTCTTCGACGTGGTATAACCGCGACGGTTTCGACCTGCCGGAGAAGTTCGGCGATATAGATATTCCTACGCGCGAGGACGGCACGCCGTACAAACCGCAGCGAATCACCTCCTACGAGAATATGGACGGATACTGGTATCTGCGCACCCATGTAAGTCTCGGCTTGCCGCTGTCGTTCATGAAATGCAATCTGAACCTGATGGCTGGCGTGAACTACAATATCACTCCGTCCGCCATATATCAGTCGCTGGACGATATGATTGCCCATAAGTTTACGACCAATTTCGCAAAGAACATCGGTTACGATGCGTCGGTAACGCTGGGCAGCAACATCTCGGAGAATATCGACTTTACGCTTTCGTGGAACGGAACCTACAACCAGGCGTGGAATACCGCCGCCGCCAACAAGGGCAAGAATAACTATTTCAGCCATACGGCGTCGGGAACGTTGAAATGGGTGTTCTGGAAAGGATTCACGTTTACGGCAAGTTGCTCGTATGTCCAGTACATCGGATTCACGTCCGACTACAACGAGAGTTACGTATTGTGCAACCTCTATCTCGGCAAGAAACTGTTCCGCAACAACCGCGGCGAAATCCAAATCGGCGTGAACGACGTGGCGAACCAGAATACGGCATTCGCACGCAACACCGGTTCGGGATACACGCAGAACCTGACCAACAGCGTTATCGGTCGTTATGTCTGCGTACAGTTCGTCTACAATCTGCGCCATTTCGGCAAACGCGGATCGAAAGATGCGAAGGATTACGACATTCAGGAGTCCAAAGGCGGCGTAGGCATGAGCAATACCAACAGCGGAATGCGCTTCGGACCTCCTCCGGGCGGCAGAAGATAACGGCAGACCGAACGGTTAGGATTATCGATAATGACGGGAAGATTCAAGATAAGGTCTTCCCGTCTTATCGTTTATGCACATCATTTGCCGTCTTAACCGCATAAACCGTAAATATCGATAAAATGAAAAGTATCAAAGGAACCAAAACCGAAGAGAATCTGCTGAAAGCGTTCGCCGGCGAAAGCCAGGCGCGGAATCGTTATACGTTCTTCGCGGAAACGGCGAAGAAGGAGGGATACGAACAGATAGCGGCTGTATTTCTGGAAACGGCGGAGCAGGAAAAGGAGCATGCGAAAATCTTCTTCAAACTTATGGAGGGCGGAAAGGCGACGATTTCGGATGCGACCTATCCGTCGGGCGTAATCTCGAATACCATGGACAATCTTCTGGCTGCTGCCGAAGGCGAGCGCGAGGAGTGGGACTTGTTATACCCCACTTTTGCGGAGGTGGCGGAGAAAGAGGGATTCCCCGAAGTCGCCGCGGCTTTCAGAATGGTAACGAAAGTCGAGATAGAGCATGAACAACGCTATCTGAAACTGTTGAGCCGCATGACGGACGGCGACTTTTTCCGCCGCGACGGCGAGATATGGTGGCAATGCCGGAATTGCGGATATGTGTGCAAGGCAAAAGACGCGCCGAAGATATGTCCCGTATGCCGCCATCCTCAGGCGTATTTCGAACCGAAGAAAGAGAATTATTAGGATTGAATGCAAAAAGAGCGACCCGATGAGGTCGCTCTTCTCCGCAATCTTACAAAACTAATAAAAATCTACTTAACTTATTTTACTTGCGATACTGTACGACTTTGCGCGCCTCCTTGGCGATACGGTCGTCGATGCGGTAGAGTTTCTCGATTTGCAGCGGTTCGAGCACCTCTGCGAAGATATAGATATAACGCTGTTTCAAGGACGAGGTATTGATTGTGTTGGACAGTCTCGTCGCAATCACTTTCAGCGCGTTATCGTTGGTCATCTCCTCCTTTTTCGTGCGTGCGGTTTTGTTGTCCACCACTCTCGACATCTCCTTGCGGTATTCGCGGTAGATAGGCTCGAATTTGACTGCCTGGGCATCGGTCAGTTTGAGTTCGTCTTTCAGCATGCCGAGACGGGTCTGCATCAACTGCTCCTTTTTCGCCTTGTCGGCATCCGTCTGCGGTTTAGCCTGTGCGAATGCGTCCTGAACGAACATCATTGCAATGATTGTGATTACAATCGAAATCATCTTTTTCATAATGCTTAAAGTTTTGATTTAATGAATAGGTTGAAAAGTTATTAAAGGTAATTTATATCTTCGGGATACTCTACCGCATCGCTCGACATTTCGTATATCAGTTCATCGGAGGCATTCTCCATCTGGGCAATCAGTTCGTCCAGTTCGCTGTCGCCGCCATGCAGAAGTCCCGAATACGCCGCTATGCAAATTGCAAAACATGCAGCCGTTGCCGCCAGCGATACGGTCCATCGCGATATTCTCCTGCGGGAATCGGATTCGCTCTCCGCCATTCGGATTGCGGCGCGGTTAGCCGATTTCGATTTTTCGAAGAATCCGTCCGGAATTTTGTATGGCATCTGTTTCATAATCATATCTCTATTGTCGTTACTTCTCTCTTTACTTTCTGTACGGCGTAGTGGTAATTCGCTTTCAGCGTCGATACGCTTTGCCCGGTTATTTTGGAAATCTGCTCGAACGGCATCTCGTCGTAGTAGCGCATGTTGAACACGAGTTTCTGCTTCATCGGCAGTGCGACTACCGCGCGTTGCAGTTTGACGGATATTTCGTCTGCAGACGGCGATATTTCGCCCTCGAAGTCCGCCGACAACCGCTCGCTCAAAGTGTCCGCCGACGTGAAGAAACCCCACCTCCGCCGACGGTTCAGATGCTTGATGCACAGATTCGTCGCTATCCTGTATAACCAGCCAATCAAAGAACCTTCGTTGTCGCCGCGGAAACCGTGCGCATTGGTGAATGCCGTTACGAACGTATCCTGCAATATATCTTCCGCGTCTTCGTGCAATACGACTATGCGCCGTATGTGCCAGTACAGCCGTTCGCTGTACCGTCCGATGATTGCATCGAACGCTCCGGTCAAATCGCGATGCGATTTGATAGAATCCAATATGTCGGATATACTTTCGGTATTCCCCATCGTTTGCAAGCGGTTTCGGTAAATAGATACGTTGTCGGGCAAAAGGTTAAAAACGGACGTCGAAAAATTTTATGGGACGATAATTCCGTCGGTGTCCGCCATGAACCTTTCGTATGACGGGCGTTGTACGGCGTCCATTTTCAATGTGTCGCCGATGCCGCGCGGTATGGCGGCGTAATCGGGCAGGCAAACCCATACGGGAGTGCATGCGGACGAAAAAGAGAGGTCGTCGATATGCTTGACAATCTCGACTTCGGCGATTATTCCGCCGTCGCTGTAACGCCATCTTTGGTTGGATATGAAATTGCCGAGAGAATAGAACGTTACCGACGAGTCCGAACATTCGCACGGCTGTACTACATGTGGGTGAGAGCCTATTATGACCGGAACTCCGTTGGCGTGCAGAAATGCCGCCAGTTCGCGCTGGGCTGCGTTTTCGCGTCGCGAATACTCTTCGCCCCAGTGCATGAACGCAACCGTGCAGTCGGCAGTCGCGGCGCGCCTTATGTCCTCGCGTATGGCGGTCGTGTCTATTCGGTTTACGATTATTCCGCCGCCTGCGGAGTTTCCGTTGGTGCCGTAAGTGTAATTGAGCAGTGCTATGCGCATACCCTTGCTATCGATGAACAGCGGGTTGTTGGCGCGATAATCGGTGCTGTCGGCAAATACTCCGGTGTGGGCGATGCCCCGTTCGTCGAGATGACTGATAGTCCGCATTACGCCGTCCGCTCCGTAATCCAGCGAATGGTTGTTCGCCAGCACAACGGCATCCGTACCCGCGTTTTTAAGGGCATCGGCTATGGCGACCGGCGAACGGAAGCGGGGATAGCCCGTATACGGTCCGGTGTCGGATAGCGTGGTTTCGAGATTGGCGATGACTATATCCGCCCGTTTCAGAATCGGGGCGACATACTTGAACGAATCATTGAAATCGTAGCTGTTATCTCTATGCGCTCTCGATATTTGCGGCGTATGAGCCATAACGTCGCCGATAAATGCGATTTTGACGCTTTGCCGTATGCTCGGAGCCGGTCTTTCGTCGTGCGGCGACGGCAGAACGCCCCGCAGAATACATATCGCAACGAATATTGCAGCCGTTACCGCTAATATTTTTATCGGGCGGGAATGCATCGGAGATTAACGTTTATCTTCTCTCTTCGGAAACCATCCCTTCTCTACCCTCTTTCGCTGTTCGAACAGTTCGCCGATACTCCAAAACGACGATGCTCCCCAGACAGCCAGCAAGGTAGACCATAATACGTCATCGACGAACAGCGAGCCTGCTACGGCGGCTATGCCCATAAGGAGAAAAGCCCACCAGCATTTTACGCCGAAATAGTACTCGCCCTTTATGACGAGCGGGTGGAATATGCCGATGACGACGAATGTCGCCACACCTATTATAAGTCCTGTGAAATGTAGATGCATACCGTTATTTTTTGCAAATATAAACAAAAAGGGCGATTCGTCGAAATCGCCCTTGTGATTTATGCCGGTTCTGCCGTTAGAAATTGTACTGCATCATGAAGTTGACGCGCTGACTGTGATGTTTCAGACCGTCCATGTTCTTGCGGCTCGCCCACAGATACTCGGCTGCAATCTGGAAACGCTTGGTTACGTTGCAGAAGATGTTGCCGAAGATATATTGTCCCATGCGGTACTCGTCGGTCGCATAGTATCCGTTCTTCTTGCAGACGGTTACCGCCGAATATCCGCCCGATATGGATACGTTGCGCCAGAGGTTGATTTGTGCGGCAGCCTGCCAGCCGTACATAGGCATGGTCTGTATCGACGACGTCTTCAAAGGATTCGGCGTGAAGTCGAGCCCCGAACCGGTCAAATCCTGAATGTAAGGGGTGATGCCTTCGCCGTAGACGCCGTTGAAGAAGAGTTGGAAAACTCTGCCGATATGGATATTGCCGCTCGCTTGTACGCCCCAGCCGAAGAGTGCGGTATTGCTGTCGGTCGTATCGTTGTGCAGATACATGTCGCGGAATACTGCGGATGCGCGGATGTGGCTCTGACGGTGTTTGCCCCAAGCGACCTGCAAATAGACCGGAAAATCGGGAACACGCTGCGGAATAGGATTGAATGTCGTTCCGTAGGTACCCGAAACGTGCGGCATTTCGGCTGCGACACCGAATGTCATGTGGTCGCGGGCGAAAGATACCTCGTAACGGAGAACCGTTGCGAAATTGAAGTTGTAGGCATTAGGACCCTGAAAATCGATTGTGCGGGGCGCAGCCGTCAGGTCGCAGAAAGTGGTGATGTCGCGACCGATGGTCAGACCGAGGAACGAAACATAGCCCGAGCGCAGACGCGGAGTGTAACTGCCCTGACGACCGCCTCGGAAATCGGCGTCGAAGAATATCACTACCCGACCAAGGCAGCGGCTGTTGGCGATTCCTCGGAAATAGATGCGCGAAGTCGTTGCGTCCATTTCGAGTTTCTGCTTGTCGGCATAGTTGCGAATCATCGGTATGTCGTAAGGCACGACGTCGATGTTGTTGATGGTGCTGTTGAAGCCGTATGCGAGTCGGAGATTCACGTAACCGCCTATGGCGAACGAGAACGTATTGCGGCTGTTGGCGAAAATCACGCTCGGTGCGGATACCTGCTGGAATCCTGCGCGAGTGGTTTCGCGGTGGTCCTGAATCGCGCTGCGAACGGCGACGTTTTTCTGCTCGACGAGTCTTTGCTGTGCGAACATCGGGTCGTAATTGGGATTGTTACGATATATCGTATCGGTTTCCTTTACCGATATGATATAAACCGCCGGTTCGTCGCTGTTGCGATTCCGCGAATTGTGACGACGTTGTGCCGATGCTCCGACCGACAGTGAGGTCACCAAGAATAAGAGTAGAAATTTTTTCATAAACAAACTTTTTTGTTTCGTTGAATGTTTTGTTGTAAACTAACCGTCGCATGAAAATACAAGTTGTATGCCAACCCGAAATAGGTGTCGGCATCGTAATTGAGGGATAATTAGCGGCATTCGGAGATTGTCGCTGTCCGATGTCCGTAAAGACATTAGAGACCTTAAAGTCGTTAATGTCTTTAAGAAAAAAATAAATTTTAGTATATTTGCTGCCATGATAATGTTTATAATCATTCTCGTAGCCGCATCGGTCGTTCTGCTCGACTATCTGTTTTACCGACGCACGATATCGGGCTGGGGCAGCCGCTTCGCACGCATGGTTGCGGTCGCCGCATTGGCGGTTACCGATACGCTTCCAGTCATTTCACTATTGATATTCAAATGTCTGTTGTCGGACATTTCGCAAACGGCGATGACGGTCGGGATGTGGATGCAGACCCTCTATTTCCTTACCGTACTGCCGAGAATCGCCTTTTATGCCGGTTTCCTTCCGATACGGAACCGGCGAATCGGGCTGACGGTCGGGACGGTGCTTTGTGCAGCCGTACTGTCGATACTGCTGGTCAGCATATTGCATACGCGCAAGAATATAGAGGTCAAGGAGTGCGAATTGAAGTTCGCTTCGCTTCCTGCGGCATTCGACGGTTACAGAATCGCATTCTTTTCCGACCTGCATGTCGGCTCGATGCTCAATCCCGAAAAGGAGATACGTAATGTTGTGGACAGAATAAACGGTCTGCATCCCGACCTCGTGATTTTCGGCGGAGATTTGGTGAATATTCGTCATACGGAGTTGTCGGGCGGAATCAGACGGATTCTGGGCGGTATCGACGCTCCGGACGGAGTGGTGTCGGTAATGGGGAATCACGATACCGGCATATATATCAAAGATACGATAGCGCTGCCGAGAGCGGAAAACATGCGCATGGTGGAGACTGCAATGAAGGATATGGGCTGGACGCCGTTAAGGGACAGCACGGTGTATGTGGTGCGCGGCGGAGATTCGATTTCGGTAACGGGGCTCGATTTCACGGATGCGCTGCTCGAATACCGCCACTCTTTTTCCGTTTCGGAAGAGTATGATACGAAGCCGATATTCGCCGACGTTCCGGATTCGGTATTCAATGTAACGGTCAGCCACATGCCGCAATTATGGCGCAATATAACTGATGCAAATCACGGAAATCTGACTTTGGCAGGACATGTGCATGCAACGCAGATAAAATTCGAGTGCGAAGATATAAGAATCTCTCCCGCAATGCTTATGTATAAGGAGTGGAGCGGGCTGTACGGTGAAGGCGAACACAGGCTGTATATCAACGACGGTGTCGGAAATGTCGGTTTTTATATGCGAATCGGTGCGCGTCCAGAAATTACGCTGTTAAAATTGCGCAATTAACCGCTTTTTGCTATAAATTTGCGCGCTCGGAAATATATGACGGACAATTAAGATATTAGAGACAGTAATGAGAAAAGTTGCATTGACATTAGCCGCCATCGCTTCGGCTGCCGTTTGTTCGGCGCAGATGCGCAGCGGCACCATCACATTGGAGGACGCCGTGAACCTCACGATGGAAAGCAATCCTACGCTGAAAGCGTTGGAATACGAGGAGAAAGCCGCCAAGCGCGAACGCCAGGCGGCAATAGGACTTTTCATGCCGAATATCAGCGTGAAGGGTGCCTATTCGTATCTCGGAAAAGATGTGGATATAAGTTTCAACGACCTTAAAGGCGGGGTTTCCAATGCCGCAGGCGAATTGATGAAGAATCCGGCACTCGTGGCGATACTTCAAAACCCGCAACTCGGTCCTATCGTACAGCCGATACTTTCGGACTTGCAGGGCGGGCTGAATACCCTGCTCGGACTCGACTGGGCTTATACGCTCCAAAAGCAGAGTTTCGGATTTATCGGCGGCGACGTTACGATGCCGATTTTCATGGGCGGCAAAATCATCGCAGCCAATAAAGCCGCGAAAATCAACGAAAAGACGATTGCCGAACAGGGCGTGCAGCAGAGAAACGCGCTGATGTCCGAAATCGTGGAGCGGTATTTCGGATATGCTCTGGCGCTGAATGTCGTCGATGTCCGCCGTCAGGTTGTCGCCGGAGTGGAGCAGCATTTGAGGGATATTCAGTCGCTCGAAAAGAACGGCATGGTCGCCCAGACCGAACGCCTTTACGTCGAGTACAAACTCGCCGAGGCGCAGCGCGAACTGCTCAACTCGGAGTTGCAGGCTGAAACCGTGGGCAGCGCACTGTGCAACACTCTCGGTACCGATTTGGCTGCGACGCCTGTTACCGCAATGTTCGTCATGGACGCAGTCGAAACGCTCGAATACTACCAGCGTGTCGCCGAAGACAACAATCCGCTTCTGAATCAGGTGGATTTGAAACGGCAGTTGGCGAAACAGAACGTGAACGTGCATCGCGCCGACTTCTTCCCGCAAATCGTGGCGATGGGCGGCGGAACGTTCTATAATTATCAGGTTACCAAGATGCTGCCGCGCTGGGCTGTCGGCGTCGGATTCAATTTCAAGATTTTCGACGGTCTGAACCGCGAATACAAGTATTCGGCTGCGAAAAATACGATGCGCCGTGTGGAGGCGTTGCAGACGAAAGCGGAAAAGGACATCGCCATACTCGTGGAGAGCATCTACAACAAGATGATAAACTATCGCAATCAGATTACCTCCATAGAGTCGTCCATAGCCTTCGCCGAAGAGTACCTGCGCGCCAAGAATGCCGCATATCTCGAAGGCATGGGAACGTCTACCGATTTAATAGATGCGGAACTGAATCTCGCGAAAGTGAAAATCGAGCGTATGCAGGCAGCCTACAATTTCGACCTCTATCTCGCCAAACTGCTCGAAGCGGCGGGAATCAGCGACGAATTCATGACCTATTCCCGCAGCATCAACGCACGTCAGATAACTTACAATAAACAATAATAACGCAGAAAGATATGAAAAAGGTAAACATTTTGGGAATTCTGATAGCGGTGGCGATTATCGTCGTTGCGATTATCGCGCTGGGCTGGTATCTGGTCAAGAGCGAACCGGTACTGATTCAGGGAACCGTCGAATGCACCTCGTATAAGGCTTCGTCGAAAATCCCGGGACGAATCGAATCCATGAAGGTCGAGCAGGGGCAGCATGTCGAAAAGGGTCAGTTGCTCTATGTCCTTTCGACTCCGGAACTCAACGCCAAACTCCAACAGGCTGAGGCGGTGCGCAGTGCCGCGAAGGCTCTCGACGCAAAGGCACTGGCGGGTGCGCGCGCCCAGCAGATAGAGGCGGCTCTCAATCTGTGGCAGAAGGCGCAGGCGGGCAAGGAACTCGCCCAGAAGACATACGAACGTGTCCAGAACCTCTATCGCGACGGCGTGGTTCCGGCGCAGAAACTCGATGAGGCGAAGGCGAATTACGATGCGATGGTGGCTACCGAAAGCGCGGCGCATTCGCAATACCAACTCGCACTTGACGGAGCGAGCAAGGAGGAGAAGGCTGCGGCTGCGGCTCAGGTGCGTCAGGCACAGGGCGCAGTCAATGAAGTGGAATCCTATATCGGCGATGCCATGGTATATTCGCCTGTAACGGGCGAAATCTCGACCGTGATTTCCGAGGAGGGCGAACTCGTCGGCAGCGGCTATCCGGTCGTTACGATACTCGACATGACGGACGCGTGGGTTACGTTCAATGTGAAAGAGACCATGATGCCCAAGATTCAAATGGGCAAGAGAATCCCGGCTTACATTCCGGCTCTCGACCGGAACGTGGAACTCGAAGTTACGTACATTGCGGTGCAGGCGGATTTCGCGACATGGAATGCGACACGTACGCAGGGCGGCTTCGACATCCGCACGTTCGCCGTCAAGATGAAGCCGGTGGACGGAACGGAAAATCTTCGTCCGGGCATGAGCGCAATCGTAAATTGGAGTGAAATAGAATAGCGATGCGTAGATTTTTCGGAGGCGTATATGCGGTGTTCATCCGCGAGTGGCGGCGAATCAGTCGGAACGGGACATACCTTTCGATGCTGTTCGTGCTGCCGTTCGTTACGTTCCTGTTTTTCGCGCTGTTCTTCGAGAAGGGCGTGGCGGAGAATCTTCCTATCGCCGTGCTCGACGAAGACCACAGCAAGTTGTCGCGCACGCTCGTTTCCATGGTGGATGAAACGCCGTCGGCTGTCGTTGCATACGAGATTCAGGATATGAACGAGGGCGAGCAGTTGATTCGCGAGGGCAAGGTGTACGCCGTATTGCAGATACCGTCCCGATTCGAGAAGAGCATAATGGGCAACGGGCAGACGCATGTCGAACTGTATAACTCGGGAGCCAACATCTCCGTAAACTCGCTGCTCGCCAAGGATATTCAGACCGCCGTAACCTCGTTTACGGTCGGCGTGGAGTTGCAGGTGCTGCAAAGTCAGGGGCTGACAGCCTCACAGGCAATGGCGCAGGCGATGCCGATACGGTTTACGAAACATGTGCTGTTCAATCCGTACATCAATTACGGATACTATGTCGCGCCGTGTTTCATGGCGATGATGTTGATGATATTCACGATTCTTGCGTCGATATACGCCGCCGGAACGGAACTCAAATACGGCACGGCGAAAGAGTGGCTCGACGCGGGCAACGGCTCAATCGGCGCCGCGCTGTTTGGCAAGATGCTGCCTATCACGATAGTGATGTCGATAGTCGCGGTGGCGATGTTCATCGTCATTTTCAATATTATGGGCGCGCCGATGAACGGCAGTGCGTTCATGCTCGGCATATCGACGCTGGTATTCATCATCAGTTATCAGTGCATCGGCATTGCCGTGCTGACGATAACGGCGAATATGCGTCTCGCGCTGTCGTTCGGCGGAGGATATTCGGTGTTGGCATTCACCTTCTCGGGACTTACGTTCCCGACGATGGCGATGGCTCCGGTGCTGCAATGGTTCAGTTGTCTGTTCCCGTTCACCTTCTACATGAAGTCGTTCGTCGACCAGTCGCTGCGCGGTGCTCCGATAGGCATTTCGATGCCCGACATCGCATATATGATGATATTCTGGATATTGCCGGTACTGCTGATAAACAGATTGAAGAGCGAGTGCATCGACAGTAAATATTGGGGAAAATTGTAGCCATGAAAAAGTTGAAAGAGTACATATCGCTTTACCGTCATGAGATAGCGTCGGTAATGCGCAGCGAATATCGGGAGATTTTTTCCGACCCCGGTGTCATGCTCGTGATAATCTTCGCCATATTCATATATTCGACGCTCTATTCGTTCGGCTACAACAACCAGGTGCTGCACAACGTCCCGATTGCCGTAATCGACAACAGCAAGACACATTCGAGCCGTATGCTCGTCGAGTCGTTCGATGCCGGTCCCAACACATACGTCGCTTACGAAACGGCGGATATGGAGGAGGCGAAAAAACTGTTCTTCGAGCATAAGGTCTATGGCGTGGTGTACATACCCTACGATTACGAAAAACAACTCGTCGGAGGGCTTCAAGCCAACGTGTCGATATACTGCGATGCAAGTTATTTCCTGATGTACCGCCAGGTGTTCCAGGAGATAGTGGCATCGGTCTCGACGGCGGGAGCGATGGTCGAATTCCAGCGGCTTATCGCCAAGGGAATCAACGCTCCGCAGGCAAAGGCGGTAACGCAGCCCGTCATATATCAGTCGCACAATCTGTTCAACCCGTATCTCGGCTACGGGTCGTTCATCATGCCGGCGATTATTCTGGTCATTCTGCAACAGACGGCGTTGATAGGAATCGGAATGAGCGGCGGAACGTGGCGCGAATACAACCTCTATCAGAAGTTGATTCCTGCCGGTCGCGAAAGGCTCTCGACCGTCCCTATCGTATTGGGCAAGGCATTCGCCTATCTTTCGATTTATGCCGTTACGATGACTTACGTGCTGACGATACACTATCATATCTTCAAGTATCCGATGAACGGCACGATACTCAACTGCGCCGCAGTCGCAGTGCCGTACATACTCGCATGCGTATTTATGGGCATCGCCGTGTCGTCGCTGTTTACGCGCCGTGAGAATTCGTTGTTGTGGATGCTGTGGACATCTATCCCGATACTGCTGTTGAGCGGTGCTTCGCTGCCGAAAGAGTCGTTCCCCGAATGGATGTACATGTTCGGCAAGATATTCCCGAGCAGCAGTGCGGTAAGCGCGTATATTCGGGTGCAGAGCATGGGTGCCGGATTCGAAGACGTGTTGCCGGAGATTACGACGCTGTGGCGGCTCGTATTCATATACGGAGGCTTGTCGATAATCGGCATTCATCTGGTACTGAATCAGGACCTCGCGCGCCGCACCCGCGACAAATTGCGCCGTCAGCGCAAACGTGTCGGAGAAAAAATCATGAAAACCATCGGCAAATAGACGAGGTTTCATACGACAATCGGGGCTGTTCTGCGAATGCGGGGCAGCCCTGATTCGTTTCAGGGCATGGGCGCGGAATCCGATAACGCTTAAAAACTTGCCCGACACTCCTTTTTTTATTATATTTGCAAATTGTTTGGAAATAGAGAAAATCAAAAAATATGGCAGACGAAAAAATCATCTTTTCAATGGTCGGCGTTTCCAAAACGTTTACCAATCAGAAAAAAGTTCTGAACAACATCTACCTGTCGTTCTTCTACGGGGCGAAAATCGGAATCATCGGTCTTAACGGCTCGGGTAAATCCACGCTGATGAAGATTATCGCCGGCATCGACAAGAATTTCCAGGGCGAGGTCGTATTCTCCCCCGGATATACGGTCGGCTATCTCGAACAGGAGCCTAAACTCGATGACGACAAGACCGTGAAGGAGGTCGTCGAGGAGGGTTGCGCCGAAACGGTCGCTCTGTTGAAGGAGTACGAGGAGATAAACATGAAGTTGTGCGAGCCGATGGACGATGACGAAATGAACCGTCTCATCGAGCGTCAGGGCGAACTATATGAAAAGATTGACCATGTGAACGGCTGGGAACTCGACAGCGTACTCGAACGCGCGATGGATGCGCTGCGCTGTCCGGATGCCGACCAGAAGGTTGCCGTTCTGTCGGGAGGTGAACGCCGACGCGTGGCATTGTGCCGTCTGCTACTGCAACAGCCCGATGTGCTGCTGCTCGACGAGCCGACCAACCACCTTGATGCCGAAAGCATTGACTGGCTCGAACAGCATCTGCAACAGTACAAGGGTACGGTCATCGCCGTTACGCATGACCGCTATTTCCTCGACAACGTCGCCGGCTGGATTCTCGAACTCGACCGCGGAGAAGGCATCCCGTGGAAGGGCAACTACTCGGGCTGGCTCGACCAGAAGACCAAGCGTATGGCTTTGGAGGAGAAGCAGGAGAGCAAACGCCGCAAGACCCTCGAACGCGAGTTGGAGTGGGTGAACATGTCGCCCGCAGGTCGCCATGCGAAGAGCAAGGCGCGTCTGTCCGCCTACGACAAGATGCTCAACGAAGACGCCAAACAGAAAGAGGAGAAACTCGAAATATACATTCCGAACGGACCGCGTCTGGGCGATGTCGTCATCGAAGCGCACGACGTGTCGAAGGCGTTCGGCGACAGGGTGCTGTACGAGCATCTCGACTTCAAACTTCCGCCGGCAGGCATTGTCGGCGTCATCGGTCCCAACGGAACGGGCAAAACTACCCTTTTCCGCATGATAATGGGCTTGGAGCAGCCGACGAGCGGAACGTTTACGGTCGGACAGACGGTGAAACTCGCATACGTAGACCAGCAGCACAAGTCCATCGACCCCGAGAAGACGGTATACGAGGTGATTTCGCAGAACAGCGACCTTATCACGCTCGGCAACCGCCAGGTGCCTGCACGAGCATACGTGGCACGGTTCAATTTTACGGGTGCCGACCAGGAGAAGAAATGCGGCATGCTGTCGGGCGGCGAGCGCAACCGCCTGCACCTCGCAATGGCACTCAAAGAGGAGGGCAACGTGATTCTGCTCGACGAGCCGACCAACGACATCGACGTGAATACGCTGCGTGCGCTCGAAGAGGGTCTCGAAAACTTCGCGGGATGTGCGGTGGTAATTTCGCACGACCGCTGGTTCCTCGACCGTGTGGCTACGCATATCCTGTCGTTCGAGGGCGATTCCAAGGTCGTATTCTACGAGGGTTCCTACTCGGAGTACGAAACGTGGAAACGCAATCAGGGCATCGACACTACCCCTCACCGAGTTAAGTATCGCAAACTTATGGAGTAATAAAACATATCGAAACCATGGCAGTTCAGAAACCATCGATACCGAAAGGCACGCGCGACTTCTCTCCGGCAGAGATGATGCGCCGCCAATACATATTCGACACTATCGGCGGAGTGTTCCGCACCTACGGCTTCTCGCCGCTCGAAACTCCGGCAATGGAGAATCTCTCTACCCTGCTCGGCAAGTACGGCGACGAGGGCGACAAGTTGCTTTTCAAGATTCTCAATTCTGGCGACTATGCGTCGGGACTCGACGGCGAGGCATTGCGCTCCGCATCGAAAATCTGCGAAAAGGGCTTGCGCTACGACCTGACCGTGCCGTTCGCCCGCTATGTCGTGCAGCATCAGAACGAAATCGCATTTCCGTTCAAGCGTTATCAGATACAGCCCGTTTGGCGCGCCGACCGTCCGCAGAAGGGGCGTTATCGCGAGTTTTACCAGTGCGACGTCGATGTCATCGGTTCGCGCTCGCTGCTCAACGAAGTCGAACTCATCGGAATCGTCGGGAAGGTCTTCCGCAAACTCGGAATTGACGTAACGCTGAAAATGAACAATCGTAAAATCCTGTACGGCATTGCAGAAATAATGGGACATGCCGACAAGATGATTGACATAACCGTTGCGATAGACAAACTCGAAAAAATCGGTCTGGACAACGTCAAGGCGGAATTGAGCGAGCGCGGAATCGAAGACGAGGCAATTGCCAAACTTCAACCGATACTCGAATTTTCCGGCTCAACTAACGATAAAATCGAAAAGTTAGGCGAAATACTCGCCGAATCGCCTACCGGTCTTCTTGGAATCGGGGAGATGCGGACGATATTCGGGTATGTCGCGAAACTCGGCATCGATCTGCCGATAGAACTCGACCTGTCGCTGGCACGCGGATTGAATTACTACACCGGCGCGATATTCGAGGTCAAGGCGAACGATTTCGCAATCGGTTCGATTTGCGGCGGCGGTCGCTACGACAACCTTACCGGAATATTCGGAATGCCCGACGTGTCGGGTGTCGGCATATCGTTCGGCGCAGACCGCATATACGACGTAATGGTCGGACTGAATCTCTTTCCGGAGGATGTCGATTTCGCAACGAAAGTGCTGTTCGTGAATCTTGGCGTCGACGAGGAAGCTGCTTCGCTGAAAGCACTCGCATCGGTGCGCGACGCGGGTATTTCGGCGGAGATTTATCCGGAGGCGGGCAAGATGAAGAAGCAGATGGAGTATGCCAATCGGCGCAATATCCCGTATGTGGCAATCATCGGCAGCAACGAACTCGCAGAGGGTAAGATTACGCTGAAAGACATGCGCAACGGCAGTCAGACGAGCGTGTCGGCGGACTCGATTGCCGAACACATTAAATAACGAAACTCTATGAAACATTTGCTGGCGCGTATCGTCGCCCTATCGTTGCTTTTTGCGGCATATTGCACGCAATCGGCATCTGCACAGACCAAGCAGGGCGACGACGCCGTACAGCAATTACGCAAACTCAATCAGGTTTACCGCTATCTTAATGCCGCATACATAGACGAGGTGGAGATGTCGCCGCTTGTCGAAAAGGCTATTGCGGCGATGTTGCAGGAACTCGACCCGCACTCGACGTACATATCCCCCGAGGAGATGAAATCCGTAAGCATCCAACTCGACGGGGAGTTCAGCGGTATCGGCATCGAATTCCGTGTGCTTCGCGATACCATCGTGGTAACCAACACCATAACCGGCGCACCCGCCGCCGATGTGGGCATTTTGCCGAATGACCGTATCGTCGCTATCGACGGCAAAAACGTGATAGGCATCAAGACCGCGGAAGTGCCGAATCTTCTGCGCGGAAAGACGGGAACGAAAGTCGAGGTGGATGTTGCGCGCCGCGGATTCGGTGAGAGCCTGAAATTCGCAATCACCCGCGACAAAATCCCGATGCACACAATCGACGCGACGTATAAAATCAATGACGATATAGGATATGTGAAAATCAACCGATTCGGGCATACTACCTCACGTGAATTCGCGGATGCGCTGAACAGGCTGGACGGCGTCGGCTCATACATCATCGATTTGCGGGGAAACGGCGGCGGCATAATGTCGGCAGCCGTCGAGATAGCCGAAAATTTCCTGCCGCTCGGAGCGACGATAGTCTCGACCGAGGGGCGCATGGTTCCGCACAGAAGCGTGAAAAGCCGTATCAACGGCTCGTTGCAGCGCGAAAACGTGGTCGTGCTGATAGACGAAAGTTCGGCTTCGGCGAGCGAAATACTCGCGGGTGCGTTGCAGGACTGGGACCGTGCCGTGATTATCGGTAGAAATAGTTTCGGCAAAGGACTGGTGCAGCGTCAGTTCGAGTTGGACGACAATTCAGCCGTCAGGATTACCGTCGCGAAATATCTGACGCCGAGCGGGCGGGCGATTCAGCGACCTTACGAAAAGGGGCATCGCGACGAATATTACAAGTCGTACCGCAACAGGATTCTGCATCCCGATTCCGTCCGGCGCGATTCGGTGCCGCACAAAATCAATCATACCCTTGTTCTCAACCGCGAAATACCGGAGGGCAAAGGCATCGTTCCCGACATAGAAATCCCTGCCGATACGACGAAGGTTTCGCCATACGTAATAGGCATCGTCGGCAAGGGGCTGCTTCACGAGTATCTGTACGACTATCTCGGAAGCAATGCGGACAAGTTGTCGAAACAGTATCCCTCGTTCGGGCGGTTCGAACGCGATTTCGTCGTGGACGACCGCATGCTGTCCGAATTGTCGGACATCGCGAAACGCGCGGGAATCGACATGACCGGTGCGGATGCAGCGTATACCGACGGATTTCTTCGCACGCAATTGAAGGCTTTGATTGCCAGACGTCTTTTTACTTCCGGCGAATACTACCGAATCATAAACGATTGCGACGACAAGGTTTTCGCCCGTGCGGTCGAGGTTCTGTCCGACTGGGAGAACTCCGGAAAGCGGATTATCGGGCGATGACGCAAGATTTTCGGCTGAATCATTGTTTAATAACAAATTTTTCGTTATATTCGCATTATTAACCCAATAATAGTACGAATATGTCTACCCACACAACTCCCTATTGCGAAGCCGAGGAATACGGCGACCAGATTCTTTCGAAAGCGGTGAAAGCCGGACGCAGAACCTATTTTTCCGATGTCAGGGCGACACGCGGCAACGATTATTTCCTCACGATTACCGAGAGCCGCAAGAAAATCAACGGCGACGGAAGCGTCGGTTTCGACCGGCACAAGATATTCCTTTACAAGGAGGATTTCGCGAAATTCTCGTGCGGACTGTCGGAAGTCATCGAATTCATAAAGCGCAACAAGCCCGAATTTTTTGAGCATTCCACACCTTGCAAAAGTGCTGCGGCGAGCGAATGCAATATCGATGAAGAGTTCAACATGCTTTGATTTTTAATATATGAGGAAATTATTTTTGATTATTACAGCGCTGTTCGTTGCGACAAGCGTGCAGGCTCATAAGAAAGTGTATTGCCAGATTACGGTAACTTCGAAGATAGCCCAAAGCAAGATAAATATATCGATAGATTTCGGGCAGGAAAGCAAAACTTTCGACAACGACACTCTCGTAGATGCGGAAGGAAAGCCGATAGAGTTCAATTCGCTTGTCGATGCGCTCAACTACCTGGGTGAACGGGGCTGGGATTTCGAGCAGGCATATCAAGTTCCGTCGAATCTTAAAGGAGAACCGCCGATGTGTCGTTATCTGCTATCCAAAGTCATCGACGGCGACGAATCCGAGAACGGTTTCGTTACCAAATCGCAATACAAAGCGGCGCACAAAAATAAGCATAAGCAGTAATATTTATATCGGGGAAAGTTCTCGCAAATCGATTTTGAAAATCGGCACGAACGCACTACCTTTGCGAATATGAATTTTGTGAAAAGACTATACGACTGGATGCTCTCGTGGAGCGAATCGCGCTGGGGGGCGTTGGCTTTGTTCATATTCGCATTTGCCGAATCTTCGTTTTTTCCGATTCCGCCGGATGTGCTGCTGATTGCATTGTGCATCGGTGCGACGGCGAAATCGTTCCGCTTCGCCGCAATCTGTCTTGCAGGTTCGATTGTCGGAGCCATGGCGGGTTACGGCATCGGCTATTTCCTGTGGCAATCGCCGTCGGGAGAGTATACGGCATTGGCGAACTTCTTTTTCGACCATGTATTCTCGGTGGAATCGTTCGACAAGGTGTCGGAGTTGTACAACCGCTACAACTTCTGGATAATATTCACGGCTGGATTCACCCCGCTGCCCTACAAACTGTTCACGATTACGGGAGGATTGTTCCATATCGATTTCGCGATGTTCATCATCGCGTCGATAGTTTCGCGGGGATTGCGTTTCTTCCTGTTTGCTGCATTGATATGGAAATTTGGCGGTCCGATAAAGACGTTCATCGACAAATATTTCAATATCCTTGCAATTCTGTTTACGGTGATTCTTATCGGCTCGTTTATTCTGGTCGGCAAACTGGTTTAGTGCGATGAAACGTTTCGGACTTATCGGATATCCTCTGATTCATTCGTTTTCCGCCGGTTATTTCAACGAGAAGTTCAGCCGCGAGCGGATAGATGCCGAATATTCGCTGCTGGAAATCGCTTCGATTGATGAACTCGGAAATAAGGTTCGAGACCTTACGGGATTCAACGTTACAATACCGTACAAAAAGGCGGTAATACCCTATCTCGCACAAATCTCCGACGAGGCGCGCGCCATCGGTGCGGTGAACTGCGTGAAAGTCGACTCCGAAGGCGGACTGCACGGATACAATACCGACGTGGAGGGAATCCGCGCGACGCTGGCGCAATGCGGCGACCTCTCGGGGGCGAAAGCCATTGTACTCGGCAGCGGCGGTGCGGCAGCGGCGGTAAAGTTCGTACTGAAAGAGGCGGGCATAGATTTTCTGACGGTATCGCGCAGCAGCGACCGCGGAAACTGCACATATTCGGATTTGACCGGCGATATTATCCGCGGACACCGTCTGATTGTCAACACCACCCCGCTCGGCATGTTTCCCGAAACCGATGCGATGCCCGACATACCCTATTCGGCGTTGACGGGCGGACACATCCTGTTCGACCTTATCTACAATCCGGAGCAGACGCGATTCCTGCAAGAAGGGGCATCGAGAGGCGCACGCACGTTCAACGGACGCGAAATGTTCGTCCGTCAGGCGGAGGCGTCGTGGCGAATATGGAATCAGTGATTCAGTCTCAACACCTTCTCGGCGTGCGCGGCTTCGTTGCGGCGGACGAGCAGTTGCGCCGGAATCACACCCAGATAGATGTCGGATGTGTGTTCGTTGTATATCTCCGAATAGATTCCCGCATCGGTCAGTGCGCTTTTCGCCGTTTCCGCCTCCATCGACGTGGAATACTCGGCGATTACCGTCAAATCGTTATCCTGCATGGCTTTCCGAATTAAATTGCGTTTTTGTTGAAAACTTGCAACTCTCTTGCCGTAAAAGCACGGAAAAATTACGTATATTTGTCGAAGATAAGTTTTTTTACAAAATGCACGATTTCGTCCATCTTCACGTACATACCCAGTACTCCATCCTCGACGGTCAGGCGAGCATACCGAAACTCGTGGACAAGGCCATCGCCGACGGCATGAGGGGCATTGCCATTACCGACCACGGCAACATGTTCGGAATAAAGGAGTTCTGGAACTATGTCGGCAAGGTGAACGACAAGAAGCATAAGAAGTTGAAAGAGATGAAGGCTCTCGCGGCATCGCTGGATGCGCTGCGTGCCGAGCAGCCCGACATCACCGGTTATCTCGACCGCCTCAAAGCGCAGGCGGAGTTGCTGAAAAAGCAGGTCGAGGACAAGAACAATACGAATCCCGAAGCGGAAAAGGAACTCGCCGGCGTAACAGCCCGCATTGCGGAGGTCGAAAGCATGGAGAAGGAGTTCGGCTGCGACCCCGAAATCGCCCGCGAGAAGGTTGCCGCCGAGGAGGCGAAGCCCGACTTCAAGGCGATTATCGGATGCGAGGTATATGTAGCCCGCAACGGACTGAACGTCAAAAACTCCAAGGAAGACCAGAGCGGTTATCACCTTATATTGCTTGCGAAAAACCAGGTCGGCTATCACAACCTGATAAAAATCGTGTCGAAGGCGTGGACAGACGGTTTCTATATGCGTCCTCGTACCGACCATGCCGAACTCGAAAAGTATCACGAAGGCATTATCTGCTGCTCGGCATGTCTGGGCGGCGAGATTCCGAAACTGATAACGGCGGGACAACTCGAAGCCGCGGAACAGAGCATATTGTGGCATAAGAATCTGTTCGGCGACGACTATTATCTCGAATTGCAGTTGCACAAGGCGACTGTCGAACGCGCCAATCACGAGGCATACGAGATGCAGTTGGTAGTGAACAAGCACCTCGTGGAATTCTCGAAGAAACACGGTATAAAACTGATATGTACCAACGACGTACACTTCGTGGACGAGGACGATGCCGAAGCGCACGATCGATTGATATGTCTTAACACGGGACGCGATTTGGACGACCCGAAACGAATGCTTTACTCCAAACAGGAGTGGATGAAGACCCGTGCGGAGATGAACGCCGTATTCGCCGACTATCCGGAGGCACTGACGAATACGGTCGATATATGCGATTCCGTCGAAAGTTACACGATAAACCATGCTCCTATCATGCCGACTTTCAGCATTCCGGAGGAGTTCGGAACCGAGGAGGAGTATCGCAAACGTTTGACGGATAAAGATTTGTTCGACGAGTTTACGCAGGACGAAAACGGCAATGTCGTAGTCAGCGAGGAGGAGGCGAACAAGAAAATCGCGAAACTGGGCGGATACGACAAACTGTACCGTATCAAACTCGAAGCCGACTATCTTGCGAAACTTACGATGGACGGCGCGAAGAAGCGTTACGGCGACCCGCTTTCGGACGAGGTGGCGGAGCGGCTGAAATTCGAGTTGCACGTGATGAAGACCATGGGTTTCCCGGGATACTTCCTTATCGTGCAGGACTTCATTTCGGCGGCGCGCAACGAACTCGACGTCTGGGTAGGACCGGGTCGTGGCTCGGCGGCAGGTTCGGCAGTGGCATACTGTCTGGGAATCACCCAAATCGACCCTATCGCCTATGATTTGCTGTTCGAGCGATTCCTCAATCCCGACCGAATTTCGCTGCCCGATATAGATATAGATTTCGATGACGACGGTCGCGGACGGGTACTCGACTGGGTTACGAAAAAATACGGCAAGGAGAAGGTAGCCCACATCATCACCTACGGTACCATGGCGACGAAAATGGTTCTCAAAGATGTCGCCCGCGTACAGAAACTGCCGCTGTCGGAGTCGGACAGACTGTGCAAACTCGTTCCCGACAGAATCGCAGACCCGAAGGATAAGGAAAAGACGCTGAAAATAAACCTTACGAACGTCATCAATGCCGTTCCGGAGATGCAGGAGGCGGAAAATTCGGACAATCCGATTCTGCGCGACACAATAAAGTATGCCCGCAAACTCGAAGGCAACGTGCGCGGTACGGGCGTACATGCCTGCGGAACCATCATCTGCCGCGACGACATTACGGACTGGGTGCCGGTAAGTACCGCCGACGACAAGGAGACGGGGCAGAAGATGCTCGTTACGCAGTACGAGGGTTCGGTAATCGAGGATACTGGACTGATTAAGATGGACTTCCTCGGATTGAAGAACCTTTCGATTCTGAAAGATGCGGTCGAGAATATCCGTCGGACGAAGGGAATAGAGATAGACATCGACCAAGTGCCGATTGACGACCCGAAGACATACAAACTTTACAGCGACGGTCGCACCGTAGGTACGTTCCAGTTCGAGTCCATCGGAATGCAGCGTTATCTGCGCGAACTGAAACCTTCGACGTTCGAGGACCTTATCGCGATGAACGCGCTGTATCGTCCGGGTCCTATGGATTATATTCCGGACTTTATCGACCGCAAGCACGGGCGCAAGCCTATCGAGTACGACATTCCGGTGATGGAGAAGTATCTGAAAGATACTTACGGAATTACGGTTTATCAGGAGCAGGTCATGCTCCTGTCGCGTCTGCTCGCCAATTTTACCCGAGGCGAATCCGATACGCTGCGTAAGGCTATGGGTAAGAAGATTAAGGCGAAACTGGACGAGTTGCGCCCCAAATTCATCTCGGGCGGCGTCAAGAACGGGCATAACAAGGAGGTTCTCGAAAAGATTTGGCGCGACTGGGAGAAGTTCGCTTCGTATGCGTTCAACAAATCCCATGCGACGTGCTATTCGTGGGTTGCCTATCAGACCGCATACCTGAAAGCCAACTACCCTTCCGAATACATGGCGGCATTGCTCAGCCGAAACCTCAATAACATAGAGTCGCTGACGGTCTATATGGGCGAATGCAAGAATATGGGCATCAACGTACTCAGTCCCGACATCAACGAATCGATGCTCTACTTCTCCTCCAACGAGGACGGCGACGTGCGGTTCGGGCTTGCCGCGATAAAGGGCGTCGGCGAGGCTGCGGTAATGTCCATAATCGCCGAACGCGACAAGAACGGACGGTTCAAGGACATATACGATTTCATGGAGCGCATCAACTTCACCGTAATAAACCGCAAATGTCTCGAAAATATCGCCTATGCGGGCGGATTCGATTCGATTATCGACTTCTCGCGCTGCAAGTTCTTCGCATCCGACATGCGCGATTCGTCGGCAGCGAATGCTGGTGTGTTCCTCGATTTGCTGGTGCGGTACGGACAGCGCGTGCAAACAGAGAAAAGCAATGCGCAGCAAAGCCTTTTCGGCGGCGACTCGGGCAGTGTGGATATTCAGCGACCTACGGCACCTGTGTGCGAAGAGTGGAACAAACTGGAACTGCTAAACAAGGAGAAAGAGGTTATCGGACTATATCTTTCGTCGCATCCGCTCGACGAATACAAGGCGATTATCGACAATATGTGCAACGGGCAACTCTCCGACCTTAAAAATCTGAACGAGCATGAAGGGCAGGAAATCGTCGTGGCGGGAGTGGTTACCGACACAGCCAATCTGACTACCAAGACCGGACAGCCGTTCGGGAAATTCAAATTGGAGGATTACAGCGGCGAACACGATTTCAATCTGTTCCGTAAAGATTATGAGATATTTCGCCCCATGATGTTCAAGGAATACTTTTTGCTCGTTCGCGGTCGTGTCCAGCCCCGACCGTACAAAGACCAGCAGGTGCTGGAATACAAAATAACGTCGATACAGCAGTTGCATGAGGTGCGCGAAAATATAAAGGAGGTTTGCATAAGCATACCTGTCGAAGCGGTTTGCCGCGAATTTATCGACGATATGACGGCGGCTGTCAAGAAATCGAAAGGCAAAAGCGTCCTGAAAGTGGTTCTGTGCGACATGAAAGACGGGGTTACGCTCAACATGTTCTCACGCAAGCACAAAGTGGCTCTGACGAAAGAGTTGATAAACTTTATCGATGTAAACGAACTTAAATATACTATAAGTTAAATTTATAAACAACTAATAAACAGTATTATGGCAATAGTAATCAATAACGGGAATTTCGAGGCTCTGAAAGGCGATTCCAAGCCGTTGGTAATCGATTTCTGGGCAGAGTGGTGCGGTCCGTGCCGCATGGTTTCGCCAATTGTGGACGAATTGGCGGCAGAGTATGAAGGAAAGGTGAATATCGGCAAATGCGACGTGGACAGCAATGACGACATCGTCGCTTCGTTCCGTATCCGCAACATCCCTACGCTCATTTTCTTCAAGAACGGCGAGCCGGTGGACAAACACGTAGGAGCCATCTCCAAAAGCGACTTGAAAGCAAAAATCGACGCGCTGCTGTAACAGCAATCTAAACGGATTGATAATCAAAACGGTTGTCCTTATGCGGGGCAACCGTTTTTGTATGGAGGCACACGTTTATTTTGACACGGGTTTGCCCCCGTCGGCAACCTTCTCGCGCAGTTTGTCTGTCGCATGACTGCCGTAATCCTTCGCTTTATCGCCACACTGCGATTTGGTGTCCGACGTCGGATGTTTCGTATCGGAACCATAAGCCGCTTTCACCTCCTGTTCGCGCTTCCGGTGCTCTGCCGGTGTCGGGGCGGTAGCATTCTTTATCAATTCATCGGTCTTCTCCTTGAAATTCTCCTCGCAGGCATCGCAAGTAAATTTATTGTTTTTCATAGTTTCGAAAATTTAATATGTCTTTTTCACCGATGCAAAATGCGTACAAAACCGAATTACGATTATCTCGATTATTTTAATCGATTTTGAGCGATGCCTCACAATGAGTGTTGTGCGTTACGAAAATATTTTCTACTTTTGTCATGCTTTGGGTTACAGCCCGAAGCGGACATATTTTGATGAAAGTGTATTCGCTTTTGTCCTTAACGGAAAATGTAGCAGTTTTCAAAGTAACGGGACAACGAACAGCACTCATTTCTTGTTTAGATTACGGACGAGCATATATTCTGTGTGCCGATACCCTGTCTATTCAAGTGTGGGGTATCGCGTCGTTTATTGTTACTTGGGTCTTGCTACAACCTTCCGTTAGATAAACGAAATTCAACTCCACACTTTCTTTATTTATTACAAACCGCTGTATCGGAGTTGTACGGCAATAAAACTTAAATATTATGGATGCAAAAACTGCATTGGATGTTGCCAAGGAACTGAAATTAAATCAAAATCTATGGGCATTAATAGTGTCTGCATTATGCCTTGGAATTGCGGAATTCTTTGAATTACACACTCTGTATTGGGTAGGAATAGTTCTTATAATATTAACTACATTGTCATTAATATTTTCATTAACATTCTATACATTACAATATTGCGCACATAAATTCTCCATATTTGAAATAGAAAGATATGAAACTCGTAATAGAATCAAATAAACGCTCAATTATCAAAAACATGAAGAAATTATTTTACAGCGCACCCATTGTACGTGAACTGCCGCTGAAAATCGAACGGGGTTTTGCGGCGAGCCTCGAAGACCCAATTACAGACCCAGAAATCGAATGGTAGCCATGAAAAAGATTTTGCTTTTTGCAATTGTTACAACGTTGTTTGCAGCCTGCACGAAAGAAGTAACCGAGGATATTACCCCAATCGTTATCCCCAACAAACTCCATGTAAACATTGCCGAGGAGGAGTCGCGAATAGGGTTGTCGAACGGAAAAACCGTATGGAATGAAGGCGACAAAGTGTCGGTATTTTACAAGTCCAACGCAAACCAGTGCTGGAAATTCAACGGCAAGACGGGAGACAGGAGCGGAACGCTCTCATATGTCAGCGGCGGTACCGGAACAAAGACAAACAAAGTAGTTGCTATATATCCCTACAATTGGAGTAATGAAGTCAGTGGTAATCTTATAAACACAACTATACCACAAGTACAATACTCAGAACAATGCATTATGGTGGCTATCAGTGATGACGACGAACTTCAATTCAAACATGTATTTGGTTGGATAAAATTGAGCCTGACAGATAACCTTGAACGAAATGTAAAGTATATTACATTCAGCGGAAATAACAATGAGAAATTAGCGGGAGATTGCATTATAGATGCAGCATCACAAAAGTTATATATGAGTGGTACATCATACACATCCACAATATTGAATTTTTGGTCTGCAAAACTATCGAAAGATACACCGATAGACTTTTATATTCCCGTACTACCTCAAGTATTTACAAAAGGAGCAACGATAAATGTGATTATGACGGATGATTCGTCGTTAGAGTTGCATTTCGATGAGACGTTTACCATATCGCGTAATCATATACAACCAATAAAAGCACGAGATGTCATAAGTAAAAATAATATTATATTGTATACAAGTACATCAGACAGCGCTATTCGTATAACAGATGGAGTCGATTTCGGTGCAAAGTTAATATCAAATACATATATAAGTGGCATAGGCGGATATTTACAGTTCGATGGTAATATTTCACGCATTCCACAAGATGCATTTGATAAACGGTCTCTAAATAGTATTGCTCTACCTGCTAATATCATAATAGAACCGAATGCTTTTAAGGAGCATCAAACACTAAAATCAGTAAAGATTAATGGCTATATTGATATTGGGGATTATGCATTTAATGGTTGTACTGCTCTTACCGGAATTACGATTCCAGGTGGCATTATAGGTTCAAAAGCATTCCAAGATTGTACAAACCTAAAAAGCGTTAATATCGGCAGCGGCGTTACTAAAATTGGTAGTTTAGCATTCGACAATTGTAAAAATATATCCGATGTATACATTGAAGATATAGCAAAATGGTGTGAAATAGACTTCGTCGATAGATATTCTAACCCTCTATTCTACGGGTATTTATGCTTAGATTATTATGATCGTAAATACCATGAAATTGATCTGATTATTCCAGATGTGGTTAAATCAATTGGGGAATATGCATTCTGCAGTTGTCGTAATATTAAGTCTGTTACTATTCCGGATAGCGTTACGTCAATAGGTCGTAGCGCATTTGAAGATTGCCAATGGTTGAATAGTATCACGATTGGTAATGCCGTTAATAATATTGGAGATGCGGCATTTTATAGATGCGAAAGGTTGAGTGGGGTTATCATAATTCCAGATAGCGTTGAATCCATAGGGTCGCAAGCATTTCGTGGATGCGTTAACCTCTTCGGCTTCATCGGGAAATACGCATCGTCAGATCTCCGTTGTTTGATTATTGATGGTGAACTGGTTGCATTTGCGCCAAAAGGAATTACCGAATATGACATACCGGATGGAGTTACTACAATTGACGAATATCTATTCGATGGTGTTGAGTTAAACAAATTAACTATTCCTGAAAGTGTTACTTATATTGGAAATGATGCATTTTATTTTAGTAATGAAAGGATTAATATTTATTGTAAGCCAACAACTCCTCCAAGTATATTTTCTCCTTGGAAGCCATTTAGATATTATTATATACATGTTCCTCAAGAGTCGGTTAAAGCATATAAAGATGCTTGGATTAGAGATCTTTCTTCTAATTATCATGTTTACATTAATGGCACAGATTTTAACCAATAACATCAACAAATCAATGTTTTATCATTTTATGCAACGCTTATCTTAGGTGCCGCAAGAAAACAAGAAGTTAATATATGGAACGGTTAACGGACGAAATCCTACGCAATAAAGGATTCGAGTATAATGAAGATTATAATACTTATACAAAAGCAATTGGAGGTAGAACCATTATATGCTATAAACCACATAATAATGCCGGATATTGGGTATGCGATATATGGACATCGTATGATCCGGTGCAAAATAATAGAATTGTTTCAGATGAAGATTTGCAAAGTTTTATAGATTCAACCTGCCCTGATAGAATGGTAAGAACTGCTGTTGCACCAGCCTTTCACGACATATAAATAAACTACATCGATTCTTTTGTAGTGGTCGCCGATAATTTCGCCGGCTGGTATTTAAGGTCCTTAAAGTCTTTAAGGTCGTTAAGGCAAATTAAAAAAACAAAAGCCGTCCATAAAATTATGGACGGCTCTTTTAATAGTGAAACTACCCTATTTCTTTTCGCTTTCGATAAGCGAAATCGAGCGTTGGATGAAATCGGAAAGGTTCTTGCCTTTCAGCATGCCGTTGGACAGCAGCGCGAGGTCGATAATCTGACGCACGAGACCGTTGGCTCCGCCAATCTCTTTAAGACGCTCGTTGCGTTCGTCGCGCAGCGTAACGACCTTCTTCGACAAATCCTCGCGCATCGTCTTCTCCTCCGCGCTCAAATCCGCCTCCTTCTTGTCCTTTACGACCTCCTCGAAACGCTTCTCCTCGGCAACGGCTGCATCGATTTTCTTGGTGATGCTCTTCAACTTGTCGCCGTACTCCTTTTCGACGTCCGACAGAATATCGATTACAATCGGATGGTTGCCGTTGACGGTAATCGTGAAATTGTCCGGCATCTGTCCGTAGAACTGGCTCATGCCGCCGCCGCTCATCTTCGCCATCTCCTTCATGCGGCGCATGAACTCGTCCTGCGTGATGATAACCGGTGCTTCGTCGGCTGACATGGCTTCGAACGCGATGTTGTAGTGGATTTTGTCGTCCGTCGGCATCTGGCTCTCGAATACCGGACGCAGGATATCCTGCTGCGCTTCGGTGAGCGACATCTTCATCTCGTCCTTCTTCTGAATCAGTTTCTCGACGATGTCGCTGTCCACGCGGACGAAACGGGTCTTCTCGTGCTTCGATTCGTACCAGTTGATATAGTGGCTGTCGAGTTGTCCGTTCATTTCGAGTACATCATACCCTTTCGCTTTCGCCGCTTCGAGGAACGAATGCTTCTCCACCGCGTCGTCCACATAAAGGAATATCAGAGTGTCGTTCTTGTCGGTCTGATTCTCCTTGACAGTTGTCGTGTACTCCTCCGGAGTGAAATATTTGCCGTCGGTGTTCTTCCACAGCATGAACGAAGCCGCTTTTTCGGCGAATTTCTCGTCAGTGAGGATTCCGTACTGGATGAAAATTTTCAGGTCGTCCCACTTCTTTTCATACTCCGCACGCATGGTCGTGAACAGTTCGTTAAGGCGTTCGGCGACCTTGCGGGTGATGTAGCCCGAAATTTTCTTCACGTTGGCGTCGCTTTGCAGATAACTTCGCGATACGTTGAGCGGAATGTCGGGCGAATCGATTACGCCGTGCAGCAGCGTGAGGTACTCGGGAACGATGCCGTCCACCTGGTCGGTAACGAACACCTGATTGCTGTACAACTGAATCTTGTTCTTCTGAATCTCGAAATTGTTGTGAATCTTCGGGAAATAGAGAATGCCCGTCAAGTGGAACGGATAGTCGATGTTCAGATGAATGTAGAACAGCGGTTCGTCGCTCATCGGATACAACTCCTGATAGAAATCCTTGTACTGCTGTTCGGTGATGTCCGTCGGTTTGCGTGTCCACAGCGGTTCGGTGTCGTTGATGACGTTGTCCTTGTCGGTATCGACATATTTGCCGTCTTTCCACTCCTTGACTTTGCCGAATACGATAGGAATCGGCAGGAAATGGCAATATTTTTTCAGCAGGTCGCCGACCTTGCCCTCCTCGCTGTACTCGGCGCAATCCTCCGACAGATGCAGGACGATGCTCGTTCCACGGTCGCGCGATTCGCTCAACTCCTCCATTTCGTACTCCGGCGAGCCGTTGCAACTCCAATGCACAGCCTTCGCACCCTCCTTATAGGACTGCGTAAAGATTTCCACCTTGTCGGAAACCATGAACGCCGAGTAGAAACCGAGACCGAAATGTCCGATTATCGCCTGATTCTGGTACTTGGCGAGGAACTCCTCCGCGCCCGAGAACGCGATTTGGTTGATGTAGCGGTCGACCTCCTCGGCAGTCATTCCTATACCGCGGTCGGTTACGGTCAGAGTCTTCTTCTCCGCATCGGCATCGATATGTATCGATACGTCGCCGAGTTCGCCTGCGAATACTCCGGTCGAAGACAATGTTTTGAGTTTCTGCGTCGCATCCACGGCATTGGATACCAGTTCGCGCAAAAAGATTTCGTGGTCCGAATAGAGGAATTTCTTGATTACGGGGAATATGTTCTCCGTCGTTACTCCGATTTTTCCGTTTTTCATACTGTATTGAGGTTTTTATTTATTTTCTTTTCGCATTTTCAAAGTTCAAACTGTGTGCCATCCGGTTTTTCGCGCCCGCAATCTGCCATTATGTCATAGATGTGTCAGAAAAGCAAGCGACACTGCCGCACAAGTGGCGGGCAGTGTCGCTTAAATATCGATTATTTTAGGTAACTATATATAGATTTACATTAACATGTCATCGCGAAGCATCGCATCTTGATTGTCTGATGATACTCGAAACCGATACATGCGATGCTGTGGCGATCTACCATTGTCGGAAAACATCGCTGATACCCAATCCGTCATCCTAAACGAAGTGAAAGATCTGAAAATTCGATTAAAGCAGATTCTTCGCTAACGCTCAGAATGACGAAACAGCGGTAGATTGCCACGCTTCACTGGGTTACGCTCGCAATGACGAGATAATTTTATTGCCGCGTCGCTGCGCTCCTCGCAATGAAATTCGGGAATTCGGCAGGGCGTTCCAATGTCTGCGTATACGTTTCGCCGAATGGAGTCTTTACGGTAACGGTAACCGGTGAGGTTGCCGATTCGGTCTTCACGCGGTACATGTGGTCGATGAGCGAAACACGGTTGCTGCGCTTTTCAATCTTCTTGCGTTTCTTCATGCCGGGACCGATAATGGCGATTGCCGCCCACGGGTCGCAGTCCTTGACCTGCTCGATTGTCAGCGGTTTGCCGTCCTCGGATGCTTCGATAGTAGTTCCCGCGTCGCACGCCCAGCAGTTGATATAAACATAGTTTTCGTACTGTGCATCGGAATAATCCTTTTGGTTAGGGAGCAGTTCTCTCGCATGTTTCAGCATCGCGCTGTCCTTGCTGTCCGCATAGTGGAGGCGAACCGAGTTCATGTCGTAAAGGCGCATCGGCATGTTGCCGTCGCGATGTCCGTAGAAAGTCTTGTCGGTCATCGTTTTGCCGTCGAATTTGCAGAGAAGCAGTCCCGCTTCCGTGCCGTCATCGCAGATATTGCGACCGATTCGGCTGCCGGTACTCCACAACTCGCCTGCAAGCGACGGTACGCTGGTCTCGGTAATGTTCGGGCAGCCGTCTATCTCAAAGAAGTGGCTCTGGTGCTTGTGTCCGGAGAAGATGCGCACGCAGTCGAAATCCTTGACGGCATCTATCAGTTTCTCGCCCTCGCCCTTTTTAAGTCCGCGGTAAATTTCACCGTTGGCATCGCGCAGGCGCAACGGAGCGTGCATGCAAATCACTATCGGTGTGGACTTGTCGACGGACGCAAGGTCCTTTTTCAGCCATTCGAGTTGCGACGGCACTATATAGGCATCGTAATTCCGCGTGCCGACGACGCCGGCGTATTTCTTCGCGTTCGGTTTCGACGGCGTATTTTTGTAAACTATATTGTCGAGCATCACGAAATGAGTGTCGCCGATATTGACGGAATAGAACGTCGGACCGAACGTTTCGCGCCATTTGTTCTCGGCGATGAAATCGGTATTTTCGCCGCAAGGAACTGACGGGTCGTTATCGTGGTTGCCCATAATCGCATACACCGGTGTCGGATAGTTGCATTCCGACAGCAGTTTCGGTACTTGCGGCAGGTCGAACCCGGTTTCAAACCAGAATCTGTCCCACGTAACGTCGCCGAGGCAGACGGTATATACCGGATGCTCTTTCGCATCTGCGAACGCCTTGTTCACAGCCGCCATGTGGTCGGTCTTGAAGAAATGCAAATCATTGCGTTTCGGGTCGTTGCAGAAGTGCGAATCCGAGCAGAAAATAATAGAGAACTGTCTGTCGTCTACCTTTTTAAGTTCAAAATCGTGCCGTTCGCACTTTTTGGCAGGTACGGCGGTCGAAGCCCAGAATTGCGGCATGATGCCGTCCTCGCTTGTCGGAGCGAATCCCGACGGCGCGGTGATGTAGACAAGTCCGTAAGGCTTGGTCGAGGCGATGCGGTAAATTCCGTCCTTGTCGGTCTTGACGATTTCCCTGCCGTCCGTAACGGATACTCCCGCCAACGGTTCGTCGCCGCAATAGACTACGCCCGTCAGCGTCGTGCCTTTCGGACTTTTGATTTTTTTGACTTTATCGCCGTATCCGCCGGCAATGACGGCTGTCGATACGGAGAGTAAAAGTGCAAAGATTACAAGTTTCCTCATCTTTCAGTTGACTTTAATTATGTGTTTGTTAAACGTTCTGTGCGAAATACTTATAAAACAAAGGAATGGTGCGCAGCCCCTTATCGAACTGTTCCAGTCCGTAACTTTCGTTAGGCGAATGAATCGCATCCTCAGCCAGCCCGAATCCGAGCAGCAGCGACTTGATGCCGAGAATGCGTTCGAATCCGCTGATAATCGGAATCGAACCGCCAGAGTAGAACGGCAGCGGCTTTTTGCCGAAACTCTCCTCGATTGCGCGTTCAGCCGCCTTGTATGCCGGCATGTCGGTAGGTGCGACATACGGCGCACCGCCGTGCAGAAATCGCACGTCGACCTTCACGCTTTTCGGGGCAATAGCCCTGAAATGTTTCTCGAACAGTTCGGCAATCTCCTCGAAATCCTGGTTCGGAACGAGGCGCATCGAGATTTTAGCCGATGCACGGGCAGGAATGACGGTTTTCGTACCCTCCTCGGTATATCCGCCCCAGATGCCGTTCACGTCGAGCGACGGGCGTATTCCGGTGCGTTCGATGGTCGTAAATCCGCTTTCTCCCGCCACGTCGTCGATGTCGAGTGCCGACTTGTAATCGTCGAGCGAGAACGGAGCCTCGTTGAACGCTTTCCGTTCGGCGTCCGTAAGATTGCGCACCTTGTCATAGAAACCGGGGATGGTTATATGTCCGTTATCGTCCGTAAGCGACGCGACCAGTCGGGCGAGTACGTTCGCGGGGTTGGCGACCGCACCTCCGAACAGCCCCGAATGCAAGTCCTTGTTCGGTCCGGTTACCTCCACCTCCATATAAGTCAATCCGCGTAATCCGCAGGTTATGGACGGAGTATCCATCGAAATCATAGACGTGTCGGACACGAGAATCACATCCGCTTTCAGCATCTCCTTGTACTCCTCGCAGAAACCGTAAAGGCTTGACGAACCGATTTCCTCCTCGCCTTCGAGCATGAATTTGACGTTGCATGGCAGCGAATCGGTCGCACACATAGCCTCGAAAGCCTTAATGTGCATGAACGATTGTCCCTTATCGTCGTCCGCACCGCGTCCCCAGATGCGGTTATCCTTGATTTGCGGCTCGAAAGGTTCGGTACGCCACTCCTCGCGCGGGTCTACCGGCATCACGTCGTAATGTCCGTAGACCAGAACCGTCTTGGCGGACGGCGAAACTATTTTTTCTGCGAAAACGACCGGATTTCCCGCCGTCGGCATTACCTCCGCACGGTCGGCACCGGCATTCATAAGAGCGACGGCAATATGCTCGGCGCATCGAATCATATCCTCCTTGTGTTCGCTTTGCGCGCTTATCGAAGGAATGCGGAGCAAATCGAACAACTCGCTGACAAACCGCTCCTTATTCTCATTTATATAAGTTTGTACTTTATCCATTAGTTGTTGTTTTTCGTAAGTGTGTAATTGTCTTTCAGAACTCCGTCTATCGTATGTCCGTCCGCATCGAGCATCCGCAAATCGCCACCCGATTTCAGAAACCGGTAATGGAATGCGTCGCCGTCGGTTGCGGCGAGCGATACTGTGTCGCCCGAAACGGAATAGTCTCCGGATTCCGAGAACGACATGTCGCGTTCGAGATATTCGGAGTTCATCGTATATCTGCCGTTATCGCGCAACATGAGTTCCATTTTTATCCCCGGGCAGTCGGCGGCGGGAATAACCCCTTCATAAAGTCCGGCGACTTTGCTGTCGCTACCGCATCCGGCAAGTGAAACGGCAAAAATCGCCGCAGTTAAAGTTTTACGCGATATAAACATGACAATAAACCATTAAATATTACATATACTCTTTATTTCAGCGATGAACCGTTGTGCGAGCGCATCAGCCTCGTTCATCGATTTCGCCTCGGTGTAAATGCGGATTATCGGCTCGGTATTCGACTTGCGCAGATGCACCCAACACTCTGCAAAATCAATCTTTATGCCATCTATATCGTTTATTTTCTCGCCAGCGTATTTGCGCTTTATTTCGAGCAATACTTTATCTACATCGATAGCCGGCGTCAGTTCGATTTTGTTCTTGGATGCGAAATATGCCGGATATGTCTTGCGCAACTCCGTCATAGTCATGTTCTTTTTGGCGAGGTACGTAAGGAACAGTGCAACTCCGACAAGGGCATCGCGACCGTAGTGCAACTCCGGATAAATCACTCCTCCGTTGCCTTCGCCGCCGATTACCGCACCGACCTCTTTCATCTTCGCGACTACATTGACCTCTCCTACCGCTGATGCCGAATAAGTTCCTCCGTGTGCGACGGTTACATCGTTCAACGCACGCGACGAACTGAGATTGGAAACGGTGTTGCCGACCTTCTGCGACAGAATGTAGTCGGCGACGGCTACGAGCGTGTACTCTTCCACAAACATCGAGCCGTCCTCGCTGACGAATGCAAGGCGGTCTACGTCGGGGTCTACGACGACTCCCAAATCAGCCTTTTCGCGGACTATCACCTCCGAAATCTCCGTCAGATTCTGCGGAAGAGGCTCCGGATTGTGGGCGAACATGCCGTTAGGTTCACAGTTCAGTTCGACGACTTCGCAGCCGAGTTCGCGCAGGAGTTTCGGAATGACGATTCCGCCGACGGAATTCACGGCGTCCACGACGACTTTGAACTTGCGTTTGCGAACTGCTTCTGCATCTACCAAAGGGAGAGATAACACCTGCTTGATATGTGTGTCATTGAAAGATTCGCGCGACAGAATCTTGCCGATACCGTCGATTTCGGGATAGGTGAAATCACTGTCTTCGGCGAGCGCAAGCACCTGCTTTCCTTCGGCGTCGTTGAGAAATTCGCCCTTCTCGTTGAGCAGTTTCAGCGCGTTCCACTGCTTCGGGTTGTGCGATGCGGTAATGATGATGCCGCCGTCGGCATGGTGGGTGATGACTGCCATTTCGGTTCCCGGGGTCGTACACAACCCCACATTGATTACGTCCGCACCGCAGCCGAGCAGCGTACCTTCGATAAGGTCGTTCACCATCTCGCCCGATATGCGGGCGTCGCGACCGATTACGATTTTAAGACGTTTGCCGTTGTTTTTGCCGCTTATGAAACGGGCATAGGCGACCGTAAATTTCACGATGTCGATAGGCGTCAGGTTGTTGCCGGTTTCGCCGCCTATCGTGCCGCGTATTCCGGAAATGGATTTAATCAGGGTCATAAATTATGAGCGTTTTTATTTATAAATAAAAAAAGTTTTGCAAAGTTTTTGAAATTCGTTGTAAATATATTACTTTTATGCCAAATATGCAATTAAAAAACAGTGAGCAAAACTTGGAAATTATGGAAAGCGAAAGAATAATTCCCGCTTCGGAACTGATAATAAACGGCGACGGTTCGATATTTCATCTTCATCTCAAACCGGAACAACTCGCCGATACGGTGATACTTGTGGGCGACCCAGCCCGCGTGGCGATGGTCGCGTCGTTCTTCGATGCGAAAGAGTGCGAGGTGTCGAACCGCGAATTCAATACCGTTACCGGAACCTACAAGGACAAGCGTATGACAGTGATGTCTACCGGCATCGGAATCGGCAATATCGACATATCGGTAACGGAACTCGACGCCCTGGCGAATATAGATTTCGCAACCCGCAAGGTTAAATCCGAATTCCGCAGGCTTACGCTCGTGCGACTGGGAACTTCCGGCGCATTGCAGTCGGACATCGAGGTCGGCGAGCAGGTTTTCTCGCGCACTTCGGTCGGATTCGACGGACTGCTGAACTATTATGCGGGGCGCAACGACGTGTGCGACCTCCCTATCGAGAAGGCGTTCATGAAACATACCGGCTGGAACGAACTGCTTCCGAAACCCTATTTCATCGATGCGGACAAGGAGTTGTTCGACCTTTTCAAGGACATAACCCGCGAGGGCATCACCATAGCAGCACCGGGGTTCTATGCGCCGCAGGGTCGGTGGGTGCGTCTGCAACCGCAGGACGTGAACCTTAACGAAAAAATCGAGAGTTTTGAGTACGAAGGTCGCAGAATCACCAATTTCGAAATGGAGGGTTCGGCGTTGGCGGGACTTGCCGCACTTATGGGACACCGTGCGGCGACCGTATGTACCATAATCGCGCAGAGAATCGCAAAGGATGCCTGCACGGACTACAAACCGTTCGTGCACAAGATGATTGAGAATGCGCTCGACAAACTCGCAACATTGTAAAAGAAACAGACAGAAGAAAATAATACAAACAGAAATAGAGGAAATATGAAATTTACAGTATCAAGTTCCGCTCTGCTTTCACTTTTGGCAACAACGGGCAAAGTAATCAACAGCAAAAACACGCTCCCGATTCTCGACTACTTCCTGATGGAGTTGAAGAACGGAGAATTGAAAGTTACGACCTCCGACCTCGAAACCACGCTGGTCGGAACACTGAAAGTGGACAACGTAGAGCAGGAAGGTATGGTCGCAGCACCAGCGAAACTGATGCTCGACGTGCTGAAAGAGTGTTCGGAAATGCCGCTCGTATTGGAGGTGAACAGCGGAAACTGGGAGATAAAAATCAGTTGGAAGAGCGGCGGTTCGTCCGTACCGGGTGCGAATCCGGTAAGTTATCCGACCGTACAGACGCTTTCGGAGGAGAAGACCGACGTAACTCTGGACGTGGATACGCTCGTGAACGGAATCAACAAAACCATATTCGCTACTGCCGACGACGAACTGCGTCCGGTGATGAACGGCGTATTCGTAAGTTTCGACGAAAAGTCGCTGACGTGCGTAGCCACCGACGCCCACAAACTCGTCAAGTATTCGACCGAGTGCGAGTGCGGCACCAAGGCTTCGTTCATCCTGCCTAAAAAGCCGGCGAACCTGCTGAAAACGATGCTGCTCAAAGAGGACGGCGACATACAGATGAGTTTCGACAAGAACAACGTTCTGTTCCGTCTCAAAAACAGTACCCTCATCTGCCGTCTTATCGAGGGCAACTACCCTAACTACAACGCCGTGATTCCGGCTGCCAATCCGAACAAGATGCTTATCGACCGCATCGAACTCGTGAACGGCATCAAGCGCGTAGCGGTCTGCGCGAATCCGACGACGAACCTTATCAAGATGGACATCGCCGACAACAAGGTCTCGCTGACGGCTCAGGATTTGGATTTCTACGTGTCGGCTAACGAAACGCTCAGTTGCAGTTACGACGGCGAACCGATTACTATCGGTTTCAAATCGACGTTCCTTGTCGAGATTCTTTCCAACATCGAAACTCCGACGGTTCTCGTCGAACTCGCCGATTCGACCCGCGCAGGCGTATTCAAACCGGTTTACGACGACAAGCAGAACAGCGCGACGCTCATGCTGCTGATGCCGATGATGATTAACGCATAAGGCTGTCGGAAATATGAATCTGAAACTCAGACGACCGATAATATTCTTCGATTTGGAGACAACGGGCGTCGATACGTCGCGCGACCGCATCGTCGAAATATCGTTGGCTAAAATCATGCCCGACGGTGAAGAGATAGTGCGCACTCGGCGCATCAACCCCACCATTCCCATTCCGGCTGAGGCGTCGGCGATACACCATATCACCGATGAGGACGTGAAGGACTGCCCGACATTCAGGCAGATAGCCAAATCGCTGAAAAGTTTCATGGAGGGCTGCGATTTCGGCGGTTTCAATTCCAACCGCTTCGACCTGCCGCTGCTGGTCGAGGAGTTCATGCGTGCGGGAGTGGATGTCAATTTCCGCAACCGCAAGTATATCGACGTGCAGAACATATTCCATAAAAAGGAGGAGCGCACCCTCGTCGCGGCATACAGATTCTATTGCGACAAGGAACTCGGCGATGCGGCGCACGGTGCGGAGGCGGACACGATGGCGACATACGAGGTCTTGAAGGCGCAATTAGACCGTTACCCCGATTTGAAAAACGATGTCGATTTCCTCGCGAAGTATTCGACCCGCTGCGAAACGGCGGATTTCGCCGGACGCATAGCATTCGACGACAAGGGCGAGGAGGTGTTCGCGTTCGGAAAATACAAGGGGCAGTCGGTCGCCAAGGTATTCCAGACCGAACCGGGTTATTACGACTGGATGATGAACGGCGATTTTCCGCAATACACGAAGAAAGTGATAACCGAAATAAAACTTCGCGGAATAAAGTGAGAACGGTTCGCAAACATATAGGCGCGATACTGTTCGCCGCTCTGTCGGGTGTCTGCACGCTGTCGGCTCAGGAGCGCATCGTGTATATCGACGGTGCAAAATACCGAATCCATGTGGTCGCGAAAGGCGAGACGCTCTATTCGCTGTCGAAACGCTACGAGGTGAGCATCGACGAAATCATGGCGACGAATCCTGCGTTGGCGGACGGGTTGAAAACCGACCAGATGATAAAGATTCCGTACAACGACGGCGACGAACGGAGCGAAAAGCGTCCCAAAAAGCAGTTCGACATCCACACCGTCAAGAAGGGAGAGACAATCTACTCCATTTCGCGGCGGTATTCGATATCGGTAGACACACTGATTGCAGACAATGACAATTTAGACCCGTCGCATGTCGCTGTCGGTCGCAAACTGTACATCCGCAAGAGCGAAATCGGGCAGACCGGAGCCGAAGAGGCGAAAGAGGAACTCGTAAAGCGCAGCGAGGCGATGTCGAACGTTGCCGACGGCGATTTCGCATACCATGTCGTACATTCGGGCGAAACCCCGTCCAATATTGCCGAAAGATTCGGAACGACGGAGCAGGCTCTGCTCGAAATCAACGGTATGGCGAATCCGTCGGAGATGAAAGAGGGACTTATAATAAAAGTACCTAAATCGAATGTCTTGCAGACAGTCGAAGCCGACGAGGTGCAGACTGACGAAAACTGCGCTCCGGTATCGTTCAGAAGGCTTTCGGCAGACGACACGGCGAAAATATCGCTGCTGCTGCCGTTGAGCGTGAACGACAAGCCGTCGCAGAACTACGTCGATTTCTATCAGGGATTCATGATAGGACTCGATGCCGTCAGAATGGGCGGACACTCGGTGGATTTGCGGCTTTTCAATACCGGACACGACTACGACAGAATCAATTCGCTCGTTGCCGACGGCAGTCTCGACGGTTCGGACCTGATTGTCGGTCCCGTCTACGAGGACGAACTGTTTCCGGTAGCGAAATATGCGGAAACCAACTCAATTCCGGTTGTCTCTCCCCTTGCGAACATTTCGGGGACGCAAAGCAATGCGGTATTCCAGATGTCGCCGAACCACGTCTCGAAATACGACAAGGTGCGCAATCTGTTCGACGGCACAAAACGGGTTGTGCTTATCTCGTCCGACAATACCGACACGGAATTTGAAGCCGAGATATTGCAAATTATCGGAAATACGCCTTACGTTCGGCACAAATACGTGTACGAACATCCGTCGATAGTGGAGCGGCGCATAAAGTCGGGTTCGTCGGAGTACAGCCCGAGTGATTTGTCGCCGCTGTTGCAGGACGAGCGCGAAAGCGTGTTCGTCATTCTGTCGGACAACGAAACGGACACGGACCGCATTCTCGCGGCATTGGCATCGGCGAAAATATCGTTGACGGCACGTTCGCGGAGCGTAACGCCGTTTTCGGTATTGGGCAACACCAAATGGAACCGCTACCGCAACATCGACCGCTCGATATTCTTCGCGAACAATGTCATTATGCTTTCGACTTACCATGCGGGACGCGACAATGCAAAAATAAGGGAGTTCGACAGCCGCTACGCATCGGAATTCGGAGCGGTCCCTTCGCTGTACTCCTATCGGGGTTACGATGCAGCCGTCATATTCGCCGAATCGCTTTACGACGGTATCGAAACGGGGCTTTCGGGTCGCCATTTCATTCCACTGCAAACCCCTTACGGATTCGATGCGGACGGCGACGGTTCGATACGCTCCAATACCGAGTGGGTGCGCGTGAATTACAACAACGATTTTACAACGACGATTGAATAGGCTTATGGCTACTATACCGAACAGCATACCGGAGAAAACCATCGAACGGTTGAGCGAGTACCGCCGCACACTGCTCTCCTGCCACAGGCAGGGCATCACGCACGTTTTTTCGCACGTATTGGCGGGCATTCACGGAATCACGGCAGTGCAGGTGCGGCGCGATTTGATGCTGATAGGATTTTCGAGCGATACCAAAAAGGGCTACGATGTCAAGGTGCTTATCGATTTCATCAACAACATCCTGTACAGCGAGAACGACATGAACATCGCCGTAATCGGAATGGGACACCTCGGACAGGCGATTACCAAGTATTTCAACGGCAAACAATTGAAACTGCGCATAACCGCCGCATTCGACATCGACCCCGCCAAGGTGGGACATACGATAGACGATATTCCGTGCTATCACATGTCGGAATTCGAGGAGGTGGTTTCCAATAACGACATCAGCATAGTGGTCGTTTCGTCGCCGACCAAGGTCGCAGCCGAACTCGTAGTTCCGATAATAAATGCGGGCATCAAGGGCGTGCTTAACTTCACCTCCGCGCCGCTCAATTTCCCGCAGGGAATAGTCGTCGAGAACTACGATATCACGACCGTATTGGAGAAGGTCGCCTATTTCGTCAAGGCGAATGAGGAGAGCAACAATAACCAATAGCCGAATGAAAATCGTTTACGGGTTCGATTCTCTCCCTAAGATGCTGCGACCGGTTGCCACGCTCGGTTCTTTCGACGGAGTACACTGCGGGCATCGCATACTTCTCGACGAGGTTTCGCGCCTTGCCGCAGAGGCGGGCGGCGACAGCGTCGTGATGACGTTCGAACCGCATCCGCGAATCACGCTGCACAACGACGAGGGACTGAAACTGCTCACCTCCCTGGAAGAGAAGGCTTGGCTGCTCGAACGTTGCAGCATCGATTACGTGGTAATCATTCCTTTCGACGAGGCGTTCAGCCGATTGTCGCGAGAGGAGTTCGTCGAGAACTATCTGATAGGCAAACTCGGAATCGAGAAACTCGTCGTGGGCTACAATCATCATTTCGGGCGCGACAAGGAGGGCGACTATTCGTTCTTGGCAGGTTCGGCAAGGATTGGTGTCGCGGAGGTGCAGCAACAACTCGTCGGGACAGACAAAGTCAGTTCGACCGTAATCCGACGGACAATCGAAAGCGGCGACATGCGCAACGCCGTCCGTCTGCTCGGACATCCCTATATTATAATAGGTACGACCGATGACGAAGGGGCGATGGCGACCGACCGCTACAAACTTCTGCCGCCAGACGGCAAATACGCTGCCCGCGTGAACGGGCATGACGGTGAAATAGTCATAAAAGGCGGAACGGTCTGCCGGACCGGCATCCGTTCCGACAAAGCGATAGTGGAATTGTTATGATAACGAAAGATGTAAAAATACGTGTCCGCTACAAGGATACGGACAAAATGGGGGTGGTTTACCACTCGAACTACATAGTATACTACGAGGTCGCACGCACCGAGATGCTGCGCGAACTCGATATTCCATACTCGGAAATGGAGGCGCAGGGCGTAATGATGCCTATCCTCGAAATCGAATCCAAATATATCGCACCGGCGTATTATGACGAGGAGATTACCGTTCGGGCAATTATCGATGCCGAACCTATGGCGCGTATAAATGTCAGATACGAGGTAATCAACGAGGCGGGGCAGACAATCAATACGGGACACACGCTTCTCGGGTTCGTAAACTCGGAGACCCGCCGTCCGTGCCGTGCACCGAAACAGTTTATCGATAAAATCCGCGAGGAACTGGCAAAATCCGCCGAATGACGGCAGCGGCGAAACATACCGTTGTCCTCCGAATCGGATTCGCACTGCTCGTCGCCGCATACTTTATCAACGGTTTTTACGGCTGGCGGCACGGATTGATAGCCGACGCAGTCAAGACGTTGCCGGTATTGTTTCTGTGCATCATGACATGGAGTGCAGGAGGATTCCGGCTCAGGCTGTTTCCTGCGGCACTGCTATTCTCGGCAATCGGCGATTTGTGCGGCGAACTCGGAATGTTCATACCGCAAATAGCGATGTTCGCCGTTGCGCATATTCTCTACGCCGCGTTTTTCTTCCGGCGGCTGCATTTCGACAGATTATCGCTGTCCGCGGTCGCATTGCTTGCGATTGCGTGCATCTCGCTCGGCGCATATTTGATTCCGCACATAGGCAATCCGCTCGAACGGATGTTCTGCGGAGCATACATTATCATAATCTCCGTAATGGCGGCGTCGGCGACACTGCAACGGTGTCCGCTGAAATGGCTTTACGTCGCCGCGGCTTTGATTTTCATGGCGTCCGACGCCACAATCGCATTCAATAAGTTCGTCGGGCATATTCCGAATGCCGGAGTGATAATAATGGCGACGTATTTCGCCGCGCAATACATCTTCGCACGGCTTTACATCGAAGAACAATTCCGAAAATAAAACAGACCGCCACATTCAGTAGCGGTCTGTCTTTTATGGCGGACAATCCTACATCATCTCGTCGTAGGCGTATTGCACCGCGCGGTTAAGTATATCCACAAGAGGACGTATCGAACGGAAATCGTCCAGCGTGCGCTGCAACAGATTCGGCGAAAGGAGGTCGCGTTCGGTCATAGTCTTCGCCACTCCGAAATCCTGCAAGCGCAGCAGGTCGTCGTATTTGTGTCCCGCAGGAAAATCCTTGGGATTTCGTTTCAATTCACGCTCCCGATATATCGTAAACCCGTTGGACTGTCCGATGGCGCGCATCAGTCCGTCGCCGTTATCGATTATCTCCTCGCGGACGCTGCGCAGAACAGTCGGGGACGGCATGTGCAATCCTGCATAGAGGAAACTCTCGACGTCGGGTTCGACGTGGAAATAGTACCCTGCATACCCTGCCTTTTTGCCGTGCGGCGCGACATAAATGCCCATATACGTTTTGTAGGGCGACTTGTCGTTGCTGAACCGTGTGTCGCGATAGATACGATAGGTGCAGTCTTTCAGCCCCAACCCGCGAACCGAATCGTCGAACGAGGCGATACCGTCGATAAGTCCGACGGCGAAATCGCTGAAAATCGACTCGACGTGCTTGTACGCCGCCTTGTTCGCATTGAACCATTCACGGTCGTTGTGCTGCCGCAACTCGCGCAGAAAATCGATAACCTCACGCATGCCCTACCACGCAAACAACGGATAATCCTTCATCAGTGCGTTCACCTCCTTGCGGACTGCCGCGATGTTCGCCTCGTCCTCCGGCGCATGAAGCACACGGTCGATAAGTCCGACGATAATCGGCATCTTATCCTCTTTCAGACCGCGGGTGGTGATAGCCGGAGTACCGAAACGAAGACCCGATGTCTGGAATGCCGAACGGGAGTCGAACGGAACCATATTCTTGTTGGTCGTAATATCGGCTGCCACGAGAGCCTTCTCGGCGACCTTACCCGTCAAATCAGGGAATTTGGTGCGCAAATCTACCAATATGAGGTGATTGTCAGTGCCGCCGGAGACGATTTTGTACCCCTTTGCGATGAACGCATCCGCCAAAGCCTTGGCATTTTTCTTAACCTGCATCTGATACTCCCTGAACGACGGGTCGAGAGCCTCGCCGAAAGCGACGGCTTTGGCTGCGATGACGTGTTCGAGCGGTCCGCCCTGAATGCCCGGGAAAACGGCGGAATTGAGAATCTGCGACATCATCTTCACGGCTCCTTTCGGCGTAGTCAGTCCCCACGGATTCTCGAAATCCTTACCCATCAAGATTATACCGCCGCGAGGACCGCGCAGGGTCTTGTGTGTGGTCGAGGTTACGATATGGGCGTATTTCACCGGATTTTCGAGCAGACCTGCGGCGATAAGTCCCGCCGTATGAGCCATATCAATCATCAGCAGCGCGCCTACCTTGTCGGCGATTTCGCGCATGCGCTTGTAATCCCACTCGCGCGAGTATGCCGAAGCACCGCCGATAATGAGTTTAGGTTTGCACTCCAACGCTTTCGCCTCCATTTCGTCGTAATCGACGCGACCGTCCTCCTCGCGTACCGAATAACTTACGGCATTAAAATATGTTCCCGACATATTCACCGCCGAACCGTGCGAGAGGTGTCCGCCGTGCGAAAGGTTAAGACCGAGGAACGTATCGCCCGGTTTCAGCACGGCGAAGAATACCGCCATATTAGCCTGCGCACCCGAATGCGGCTGCACGTTGGCATACTCGGCACCGTAGAGACGGCAGATGCGCTCTATGGCGAGCAACTCCACCTTGTCCACCACCTCGCAGCCTCCGTAGTAGCGGGCGGCAGGATAGCCCTCGGCGTATTTGTTGGTCAACACCGAACCCATCGCGGCAAGAACCTGCTCGCTTACGAAATTCTCGGATGCTATCAATTCGATGCCCCGCATCTGACGCTCCCGCTCCTGGGCGATGAGGTCGAACAATTGCAAATCTTTTTCCATCTTATATATCATGTTTTATGTATTTCATTGCCAATTCTATATTTACATCATAGAGAATTGCCGTATGCCCAATCTTTTCATAAAGACAACCTTTACGGGTCTCAAAGATAAAACGAATTTCAAATAAAATTTTTAACTTTGCGGCAAACTTATTGACAATTTATCACTAATTCAAATTATGAAACTTCTCGAAGGAAAAGTCGCTCTTATTACGGGCGCAGGTCGTGGAATCGGCAAAGCCGTTGCCATGAAATTCGCGGAACAGGGTGCCGATATAGCATTTACCGATTTGGCAATCAACGAAGTAGTCGAGGCTACGGTTGCAGATTTGGAGAAATTCGGAACGAGAGTGAAGGCATACGCCTCTAACGCCGCCGATTTCGAGCAGACCCATTCGGTCGTCGAGCAGATAGTCGCAGACTTCGGTCGCATCGACATTCTGGTGAACAATGCCGGAATCACAAAGGACGGTCTGATGATGCGCATGAGCGAGGCGCAGTGGGATGCGGTCATCAACGTGAATCTCAAATCGGCGTTCAATTTCATCCATGCGGTTACTCCGGTAATGGCTCGTCAGCGCGGCGGCTCCATCATCAACATGTCGTCGGTAGTAGGTGTCAGCGGCAACGCCGGACAGTGCAACTACTCGGCATCGAAAGCGGGTATGATAGGACTTGCCAAGTCGATTGCCAAGGAGATGGGACCTCGCGGCATCCGTGCGAACTGCATCGCTCCGGGATTCATCATTACCGACATGACAGGCAAACTCTCCGAAGAGATTCGCGAAGAGTGGTGCAAGACCATTCCGCTGCGTCGCGGAGGTACTCCTGACGACGTCGCCAATGTCGCACTGTTCCTCGCATCCGACCTCTCGGGATACGTTAGCGGACAGGTGATTCACTGCTGCGGCGGTATGAACTGCTAAAATAAATAAAAACATAATAACACGATGAAAAAGGCATTGCTCATACTGGTTGCCGCCGCGACTGTTTCGTCGGGCGCATACGCGCAGGAGTTCATGAATATAAACCCCGATGCGCGGATAACCGCTATGGGCAATGCCGGCATCGCCGCAACCGGCGGCGCCTACCCTACGTTCAACAATCCGGCGTCGCCGCTGTTCGAATACCATTCGGTGCAGGCTTCGTTCGCCTATACGCTCTTCGCCGGCGAAGAGTTCAACAAACACCGGTTGATGGCGGTCGGCGGATACGTCAAACTGCATGAACGGCACGCCCTGTCCGTCGGGGCAAGGCTGTTCTTCGAACCGAGACTGGCTGATACCGGCAAACGTCCCGATTCCAAATCGTTCGATTTGTCGTACGGATACAAAATAGGACGCCACGTCGCACTGGCGGCAACGGTAAGGTATCTGCATTACAACGACGGCGACAAGGCGGACGCCAATGCCATAGGCTTCGATTTGGGGCTTATGTCGAAGATTCCCGTGAAGATTTTCGACGGTTCGGAGGTGAATATCGGTGCTAAACTGTCGAATGCGGGCTTCTGGTGGGGCGACCGGAATTGCGAACTGCCGCTTGCCGTTACGGTCGGTTCGGCATTGTTCCTCCCTATACGGGATTCGCATTCGCTCGAAGTGGCTGTCGATATGGGCTACTGCATTTCGCCGAAGCCGGCAAGAAGATTCACCGCGAATATCGGAGCGGAATACACGTTGATGCAACTGCTGAAATTCAGATGCGGCGGCAATTTGTCGGAAAAATTCAGTTACGGCACGATAGGATGCGGAATACGTTTCTTTCATCTGCAATTCGACGTCGCATACTCTATGGCTGGGCGCGGCAATCCGATGCGTAATGCCGTCCAGTTATGCGTCGGTCTGGATTTCTGAAAAACTAAAAGAGAGGTCATCAAGCCTCTCTTTTTTTCGTTATCCCGTCGATGATTGTACGGCAGCCGCTCTCCAACATATCGAGTACGAGTTCGAAACCGTCCGCGCCTTCGTAATATGGGTCGGGGACATGGCTCCAATCGGGAAACTCGGTCATGAAATCGCGCATACGGAACAGTTTGTCGAGATACCTGCGCTCGGGTGCAAGGCGGCTCACCCGTTCGTAGTTATTGTCGTCCATGACGATTATCATGTCGAAATTGTAGAAATCGCTTTCGCGCACCGTCCTCGCGCGGTGTTTCAAATCGTATCCGCGAGCCGATGCCGCACGCCGCATTCGCGGGTCGGGCAACTCTCCGGTATGTCCCGAATAGGTGCCCGCGGAATCAACCTCTATCGAATCGGCAAGCCCGCGTTTCTCGACCATGCTTTCGAGTATGCCGTTCGCCGCAGGAGAACGGCATATATTGCCGAGGCAAACGAAAAGTACCTTTGTTTTCATGCTGCAAATGTAATTCAAACATACCGAACGACAAAATCCCGACGGTGCGTCACTGGTTAAAACTGACGGTTAGCCAGTTTCAAATCCATCAATGATACGTGTTCGTTGCGGAATCTGGCATTAGGATTTTTCTCTCCTCTGGCAAGCAGAGGGTCGCTGCCGTTTTCGGCGAACCGTATCGCCTTTTGCGGGCAGTTCTGTATACAAGCGAAACAGAATTCGCAATCGCCGTGAACACTTACGCCTCCGGCTGTCAGTTTGTAATTGCCGCGCGGACACACCTCCGTGCAGATTCCGCAGCCTATGCAGGCATCGGTAACCACGAAACTCGCTTCGCTCCTTTTTATAAAACCGACCTCGGGGTCGATGCTGCTGCGCTGTAAGAACATTGCATGCTGCTCGCGCTCCGCCTCCGTTACCGGTTCATGCTGACGCTTGTGCGAAGCAATATCACCGTTTATGCGTTGCAGATTCTCGGGAATATGTTTGTCGATTTTAATCTGCTCGTTCATATCGAAATTGGGCAGCCAGTTATCCACCATTATCAACGTAGCGATATAGTCGAACGGATTGCCCGCGCACCGCGAAATGTCGTCCCATATCTCCACAGCATTGCATTTCCTGTTGCCGTAGGTCAGCACCGCGAACTTATAGTCCGCTTTCAGTTTAGCCTTTTCGATGAACTGCCGCACCATGCGTGGCGGCATGTGTCCGTAAATCGGATATACGATTCCTATCTCGTCCGCCTCGAAGTCGAACCGCTCCTCTTTCATCATTTGAGGGATGCTCAGCAGTTCCGTATTTTTGTCCGACAACTGACGTGCCGCATAAAGGCAGTTTCCAGTTCCGGTGAAATAAAATACGATTCTTTTTTTCGCCCGTTCGCACGATGCAAACGACAGCAGTCCCGAAGATGCCACCGCCGCTCCCGCGACAATCGCTCCCATTCGTTTCAAAGCCTCTCTTCTGTTCATGGTCAGTATCGTTTACTGCAAAAATATACATTCGTCCAAAAATAATCAACATCCGACGGTGCAAATCCGTAATTATGGTAACGGAAACGGTAATATGTACAATTCGGCGCGCCCGATTTATGGAATATTTATTGCATCCCGACTGTCAGTACAATCAAAAATATACCGAAATGATACCGCAATCCGAAAAGTCCAATAATTTGCACCATTTCTCGCCTCGGCATAGCCCGAATAAATTCGGCTCTGCTCTCGATTTATCGAAAAGGTCCGACTATGCGCTGCTGTTCCTGCGCATGTTCATAGGGGCGATACTGACGCTGCACGTAATCGGCAAGCTGCAAGCCTACAATGCCCTCATCGGCGACTATCCGCCGCTACTGTTCGGCGATTCCGTCGCGTCGTTCATAGTACTGACCGCGCTCGAAGCACTGTTCGCCGCGATGATAATGTGCGGAATATGGACCAACTTCGCCGCATTCATCATGGCTATGGGCATGTTCGTCGATGCGTTCATCGTCTACCCTACGCTCGGCTGGTTGGGTGTCGAGCGGCAGATTCTGTATGTCGGAATATACACGGTTCTCGTCATCGCGGGCGGAGGGCGGTATGCTCTCGATTCTCGATTTTATCGCAAAAAAAGTTCTAATCCGCTCTAAATTTGCAGCCACTTGTAAAAATATGGCTATATTTGCATCGGAAATAAATACAAAAGTTATGAAAATCAAAGGATTGTTAGTTGCAACGGCACTTCTGGTCTCGACTGCGGCACATGCGCAGGAACTGAAACTCCCGCATAAGGTAAACAATGTAAAGATTTTAGACCTCGAAAACAACGAAACGACTCTCCCGATGTGGGGAGAGAAGAATCTCATGATATTCTATATCGACCCCGACAGGCACAAGCAGAATCAGGCGTTCACCGAAGAGATGGAAGCCAACCACCGTGCGGAAGGCGACGGAATATACGGGTTCGGAATCATGAACCTCAAAGATTCGGGATTCCCGAACGGAATCGTGAAGTCGATGGCGAGAAAACGCACTGCGAAGAACGGAGCGACGGTACTCGCCGACCAGAACCGGACACTCAGCACCGAATGGGGATTGGGCGACTGCAACAATCTTTTCGTACTGATGATAGTAACGAAAGAGGGCGAACTCGTCTACATGAAGAAGGGCGAATTGAGCGAAGCCGACAAGGAAGAATTCTATCGCGTCGTCGATAAATACCGCCACTGATGCTCCGTCTCGCCACAATGGTTCTTGCATTATCGTTCACCGTAGCGATAATGCAGGAGGTTTCGGCGCAAACGGACAGCCTGCTCGTTAGCGGGCAGGATACTATCCGATACAAATACACGCCGATTACACTGCCGACCCAAAATACGATTGCCGCGACACCGAGCGATTCGGTCGCCACGAAACGCGCGACGAAGAAACCCAATTTCTTCAAGCGCATCGTGAATTATTTCGCCGAGAGTTCCAAAGACAAGAGTTTCGACAAGAAAATCGATTTCACGTTCGTCGGCGGACCGTCGTATTCCAACAGCACGAGTTTGAGCATCGGTCTTCTCGCAGCCGGACTGTACCGTATCGACAAGGTAAACCGTAATCTTCCCGCATCGGCGGTATCGATTTACGCGACGGCATCCATCATCGGATTCTACAAGGTCGGTATCGAGGGCAGCAACATATTCAAGGACGACCGCGACCGACTGATGTACGACATCGCCTTTTCGTCGCAGCCGACAGACTTCTGGGGATTGGGCTATCATGCGGCAGTAAACAATCCGCGGACGAGTTATATCGCCAATAAATATCAGGTCGAAATCAAGTATCTGCACCGTCTGTTCAAGAACACGTATGCAGGCGTGAAAACCAATTTCGACTATATCTATTGCGGCAGGAAAATGAAAACGCCCGCCTATCTCGAAGGGCAGAAAAACCACTACTCCGCCACCGGTCTGTCCATTATGCTCGAATACGATTCGCGCGATTTCATCCCGAATCCGAGCCGCGGGCTATATGTTTCGTTTCAGGAGATGATACGTCCGAAGGCAATGGGAAGCATCGGCTCGACCACATGGACCACGAAAGTTACCGTCGATTACTACCACAAACTGTGGAAAGGTGCCATTCTCGCGCTCGACCTCTACGGCGAATTCAACAGCCAGACCACACCGTGGGTATTCTATGCGCAAATGGGCGGTTCGCACCGCATGAGGGGCTATTACGAAGGTCGCTTCTCCGATTTGAGCGTCGTAATGATTCAGGCGGAGTTGCGCCAAAGAATCTGGCGGCGTATCGGCATGACGGCTTGGGGCGGCGCAGGCAACGTATTCTCGTCGTTCAATAGGTTCGACTGGGGACATACCATGCCCAATTACGGTATCGGCTTGCGGTGGGAGTTCAAGAACCGGGTGAACATCCGCGCCGACTACGGTATGGGCGGAAAGGTACACGGGAAACTAATCAGCGGATTTTTATTCTCCATAAATGAAGCGTTCTGACATGAAATACAGACTTACTCCGTCGCGCAAGGCTCTGGGGCTGTTGATTTACTTCATAATAACAGCCATGATTCCGAATTTCGTGCTTGCCAAAACCGAAATGTACGGAGGCTGGTCGATTGCAGCCGGAATATTGCTGCCGCTCGGATTCTACATGATAACCGGCTCCATGATTCGCAGAACCGGAGTGCCGGTGCTGCTGATGATATGGGTAATGATACTCTGTTCGTTCCAGATAGTGCTGCTCTACATGTTCGGCAATTCGATTATCGCTACCGACATGTTCATCAATCTGCTTACGACCAACCCGGGTGAAGCGACGGAGTTGTTATCGAACATCGCGCCGGCGGTTTCCACCGTCGTGGCGATATACGGTCCGATACTGATATATGCGATATTCGCCGCACACCGCCGATTCCGCATAACCCGGAAAATGCGCCGCATTTTCATCTATGCCGGCATTTCAGTAAGCGGTCTCGGCGTTATCGCGCTGATTCCGGCTCACTCCGCAGGCGGAGGAAGCGTATTCCTCAAAGAGGTTTTTCCGGCGAACGTACTCTACAATCTGAAACTGTGTCTTTCCGAGCAGCAGCGCATAAAGAACTATGCAGAGACGTCGAAAGATTTCAACTACAATGCCGTGCGCACCGACAATCCGAAACGTCGCGAGATATATGTCTACATGATAGGCGAAGCGTCGCGCGCCGCCAATTGGGAGATATACGGCTACGACCGTCCGACCAATCCGCGGCTCAAAAAACGCGACGACATAGTCGTATTCCACAACGTCATGACGCAAAGCAACACGACCCACAAGAGCGTGCCGCTGTTTCTGTCGAGCGTCGGGGCTACGAACCGTTCCGAACTGTACACCCGCAAGGGTCTTGCCGAACTTTTCGCCGAAACGGGATTCAAGACCTATTTCATATCCAACCAGTCGCCGCAGGGCGCAATGGTCGATTTGCTGGCGAACGAAGCGGACGAGCGGATATATATCGGCGCGCCGCGCTACGACATGCAACTGTTGAGCATGATGCGGCGAATCATCGAAAGCGACACCGATGCCGACATGCTGTTCATCCTGCATTGCTACGGCTCGCATTTCAGTTATCACCAACGCTATCCGAGAGAGTTCGCCAGGTTCGTTCCGGACGACGATGTATCCATCTCCAAAAAGAACAGACAACTGCTCATCAACGCCTACGACAACTCGATACTCTACACCGACACGGTAATCGACGAAATAATCGACTATCTCGATTCGCTCGACGCATGCGCATCACTGCTCTACTGTTCGGACCACGGCGAGGATATTCTCGACGACAAGCGCGAGCGGTTCCTGCACGCCTCGCCGACGGTTACATATTACCAGTTGCATATTCCGAGCCTCGCATGGTTCTCGGACTACTACGCCGAACGCTATCCGCAAAGAATCAGTGCCGCCGGCAGCAACGAATGGGCAGCCGCAACGACGCATTCGATGTTCCACACGATAGCCGACATGGCGTCGATAAAGAGCAGGTATGTGGACGACAGCGTTTCGCTGGTAAGCGACAATTTCGACAAAACCGCTCCGCGATACTACCTGAACGACCACAACGAAGCCGTCGCATTCGACATCCAGATAGGATTGAACGACGACGACCGCCAACGCTTCGCCGAACACGACATAAAGATGCGGTAACGGTAATACCCTATCCGATTCATAATATTTCGCGATGACGAACATTCGGACGTCATCGCGATTTTTTCTGTTTATGCAACCGGATTTTATAATTTAGTCGTTTTTTGAGCGATACTCCATGCAAGTGTTGTTCGGAATGCGAAAAAATTTCTAACTTTGTCGTTGCCAAGGGCGCAAGCCCGAAGCGGACATATTTTGATGAAAGTGTTTTCGCTTTTGTCCTAAGTAGGAAATGTGGTAGTTTCAAGACTGAGGGACGACGAACAGCACTCATTTCTTGTTTAGATTACGGACGAGCATATATTCTGTGTGCCGATACCCTGTCTATTCAAGTGTGGGGTATCGCGTCGTTTATTTCAGTCAAGGTCATACCACAACCTCCTACTTGATAAACGAAATTCAACTCCACACTTTCCTTTTATAACCCACTATCGTGGAGCGGATAGTAACATAAAACTTAAATCTATGAAGCATGTACTTTTCATGCCGTGGGTCGGAAAGGAGTATGCCACCGGCGGTATCTTCGGGAAACGTATTCTCGTTCTCGGAGAGAGTCATTACGGCGATGGCGAGCCGTCGCCCGACACGACCGTGCGAGTATTCGAGGAGTATTTAGGATGCTCCGAAACCGTACCGTCCTATCTGCAATCGTTCCATAAGTTCGAGCGGTCGTTGGTCGGCAGAAATACCAACTGCACCGACCGTAAGCGAATATGGGACTCGGTAGTATTTTACAATTATCTGCAAACGCCCATGTCCGGACCACGACAAGGCGGCAAAAAGTCGGACTACGCGAATTCATCCGAGGCATTCTTCGAGGTGTTGGAAGAGTATCGCCCCGAGTATATAATCGTGTGGGGCTACCGGCTTTGGGACAATATGCCGACAGAACGCTGGAAATGGGGCGAAGAAATTGTCGTTGACGGTCTGCCTGCCGTCAAATTCGGATACTATACGTTATCCGACGGCACACGCATTAAAGCAATTCCGATAAAACACCCTTCCGCTGGGTATTCGTGGACAAAATGGCATGAGTTAATCGATATATTCACAAATAACAGACTATAAATGAGAACAAAACTATTTTTCATATTGCTTGCAGTCGCATGGAGTATGAACGCATCCGCTCAGACAATCAAAACATACAGCGGTGGAATGAAAGCACCAAAAGACGCATATTTCGCAATCGGCGAAGATGGAAATGGCAGTTACCAATATTATGAGAAAGATGGCAAACGTGTAAAACACGGATTTTTTCGATTTACAAATAAATATTGCTCCATTACCGGACAATTCGTACACGGATGCAAACAAGGATCATGGAATTTTCAACGAACAAGAAGTCATTCGCAAAATGCATATGTAGAAGTCAAAACTACGGGGAATGTAAATTATAGAAAAATATCTACTAATTATGTAGATAAGAAAGAATATAGCACTAATGAGCAATGCACAATGACCTTTAAAAATGATTTGCCAAACGGGCGATATCAATGTACTTGTAAAAGTTACTATTTTGAAGGCGAATCGAAATCAAGTACATATACATCAGCATCTGCCACCTTGAAAAACGGGATATTATCTGGAACATTTACGATGTCGTATTCGCATAATGGTGTTAATCCAGATAAATGGACTGCAAACTGCACAATAGACAGTAATGGTCGCGCAAATGGAATATGGACAATTAATTATGAATCACAAGACGAGAAGTCCGTATCAAAATTTGAATTTTGCCATGGCATGCATATTCGCACTTCCAAATACGATGATTCAACTGGAGATGACAAGGTTTTGTATATTGACGACAAATATGATAAATATAAAAGGCTCTCTAAAATCGAATGCGATACACTCGTAAAAGGATTCGGACATTGCCTGCTCGACGGCGATATGTTATATAAACGAGAATTTTATCATCCAGATAGTTATTGGTGTGATCTGATTACAGACGGTTTTGTTTATATCGATTTCAAGCATGTCTTTTGTACTTGGAGCGCTTATAAAACTATCACACAGGTTGCCGCTGAAAGACAACGCATATTGGAGGATATTCGGATTCTGGAAGAAAAGCAAGAAGAAGAGAAAAGGATTCTGAAAGAAAAGCAAGAAGAAGAGGCTCGTCGTATTGTTGAAGCACAAAAACGCGCAGCCGAGTCTCGAAAACGTGCTGCCGAATCACGAAAAAAAAGGGAAGAAGCAAAAGTTGCCAATGCTCCGTTATTGAAGCAAGTTGCCGATAATGATCACAAAATAGATTCCATTTATCGCAAAAAGAATAAACCTTTCTTTTACAATATATCATCTGAATATATAAAGCCAATAATTTATAACAGATATAAATGTTGCTGTAAAATGGATTCATGCGATGTTGCATCCATAAAAGAGGTATTGCATTTGCAAGATGTCATTATGAAATTAAGGTATATGAAGACTAAAAAAGTGGAAAAGCAACTCAAAGGCGGATATACTGGTGAAACTAAATGGTGGGAAACCAAAGAAGACCACATAAAAAATGTCGAAAAATTTTACAAAGACTTTTTCATAAACGATGCATTGAACCTTGCTCAATAAAATCGCAAAAAGGCTGCCTTATACGGGCAGCCTTTTTGATAGTCGGAGACGTGGATTATTTCTTAGCCTCTTCTACCGAAACCTTGCGGAATTCCTTCAAAAGTTTGGAAAGTTCCAAAGCAGCCTTGCGTGCGCGGGTGCCGGCAGCCTTATTGTTCTTCTCTACCTGAGCAGCAGCGTTAGCCTGGAACAATGCTATCTGAGCATTGATGTTTTCTACTAATGTTTTCATAACTATTAAATAATTTAATTTATGTATAACGTTTGTTGTAGCAAATATAAATTTAATTTCCTTATAATCCAAATTTTTCGTTCATAATCATCTACTTTTTGCAGATTTAGCCCGTTTTCGGGAGAATATCGGTATATTTTTTGACTGACGCATACCAAAAATCTGATATTATGCGCTTCAAAATCCCGATTGTTTTAGCAATCATATCATTATGTCCCGCATGCCGCCGAGCGAAAGTCGCCGCGGATATTCCGCCCATGCGAATCGAGGTCGCGACGGTGCGTACCGACACCGTTCCCAACCGGAAAACATACATCGGACATATCTCCGCCAACTACGAAGCGGTCGTGCAGCCGCGAGTGAACGGCTATCTCGTCGCGGCGATGTTCAAGAACGGAATGCCGGTGCGAAAAGGTCAGTTGATATTCCGGCTCGACGGTCGCCAGCAGCGCGCCGACATGCTTTCGGCACGTGCATCGCTCGAATCGGCGAAAGCCCGCGAAATCGAAGCCAAGAACAATTACGACCGCGCCATACCGCTGGCGAAGATAAACGCCATAAGCAAGGCGCAACTCGACCAGTACACCGCCGAGTACGCGGCGGCGAAAGCGAGCGTCAATTCGGCTCGGCAGGCGTTGAAGAACGCCAATCTCGAAACCGAATACACCGACATATATTCGTCCATAGACGGAATCATCGCGTCGTCCGAAGCGCATGTCGGCGATTTCGTCGGACCCGGAACGCAGTTCTCGGTGCTTACGACGATACAGAATATCGATACGGTCTGCGTCGATATAGCGATGCCCATGCAGCAGTATCTGCAATATTCCGGCAGGAAAACGCTGACTTACGACAACGAGGGTCTGCTGTCCGACATAAGGCTCTATCTTGCCGACGGCGAAGCGTATCCTGTCGAGGGACAATACAACTATACCAAAACGAACGTTTCGGATGCCATGGGTACGATTCTGCTCGTGGTTTCGTTCCCGAATCCCGATTACGCGCTCAAAGCGGGACAGTTCGCGCGCGTGCAGACCGACGTCGGCAGCGGCAGACCGTTCACGGTCGTACCGCAGCAGTGCATAAGCCAGACACAGAACATCAATTCGTTGTGGGTAATCCGTCCCGACAGCACCGCCGAATATCGGGAAGTAACGCTGGGCGACACGTTCGGCGAAAAGTGGATTGTCGAGAAGGGAATCGAAGACGGAGAAACTGTTGCACTGACCGGACAACTGAAACTGCACAACGGTGCGAAAGTGATTCCGATAAAGAGATAACGCCATGAACAGGTTTTTCATTTCGCGCCCGATATTCGCCATATCGCTCGCCATAATAATAGTGATGCTCGGCGTAATTTCGATATTCAACCTTTCGATAGAGCAATATCCCGACATCACGCCGCCGGTCGTGGAAGTTACCGCGACATACAATGGGGCGGATGCCGAAACGGTGAACAATGCGGTAGCGACACCGATAGCGCAGAGCATAATGGGTGTAAGCGACATGCTCTACATGCAGGCGACGAGTGCCAACGACGGCTCGATGAACCTGCAAGTAACGTTCGACATCGATTCCGACCCCGACCTCGACGCCATACTGACGCAGAACAACGTAGCGACGGCGACATCGGAACTGCCGGCATCGGTTACGCAGCAGGGAGTAACGACGCGCAAGACTCAAACCGGATTCCTTATCGTCTACGCACTTTACAGCGACGGTCGATACGACGGCGAATTCATGTCGAACTACGCCTACATCAACATCCAGAACCAGTTGTTGAAGATAAACGGCGTCGGCAAGGTTTCGGTCATGGGTGCCGGCGAATATGCGATGCGGATATGGCTGCGCCCCGACGTACTCGACTATTACAACCTGTCGGTTGACGACATTACGTCGGCGGTTTCGACGCAGGCAGGCATCTACCCTGCCGGACAGTTCGGAGCGGAGCCGTCGCCCGAGAACACGCAGTTCACCTACACGGTAACCATGCCGCCCCAAATGTCTTCTGCCGAAGAGTTCGCCGACATAATGATTAAGACCATGCCTAACGGCGAACAGATAAGGTTGGGCGACGTTGCCGATGTCGCACTCGGAAGCCGGTCCTACGGTTCGTCGTCGCTGTTCGACGGCAATCCGACCACCGTGATAGTGATATATCAGGAACCGGGCAGCAATGCCGTGGAGGTCGGCAGCAACGTGAAAGCGGAAATGGAGCGATTGTCCGCACGATTCCCCGACGGAATCGGATACGCGACAATCGTGGACAGCACCGACAGTATAATGGCAGGCATAGACGACATACTGGTTACGCTCGTAATCGCGCTCGTCCTCGTCATTTTCATCATATTCATATTCATTCAGGACTGGCGCGCCACGCTGATTCCGCTTATCGCGATTCCGGTATCGCTCATAGGAACGTTCGTAGCATTTCCGCTGCTCGGCTTCACCATAAACATCGTTTCGCTGCTCGGTCTGGTACTTGCCATAGGACTTGTCGTGGACGATGCGATTGTCGTCGTCGAAGCGGTGCAGGTGAATATCGGAAACGGCATGTCGTCGAAAGAGGCGACAATAGACGCCATGAGCAAGGTTACGTCGCCGATTATCGCCACCACCATCGTTCTGCTCGCCGTATTCGTTCCGGTTTCGTTTTCGGGCGGCATTACGGGACGGCTTTTCCAGCAGTTCGCAATAACCATCTCCGTTTCGGTACTGTTCTCGACACTGAATGCGCTCACACTGTCGCCGGCATTGTGCGCGCTGCTGCTGAAACCGCACAAGGAGGCGACATCCGGCATATTCGGGCGGTTCAACAGATGGTTCGACCGGCGAATGGTCGGCTATACGGGTGCTACGGAGTCGGTAGTCGGACGCACCAAACTGACTGCGACGCTCGTTGCCGTAATATTCGCGGTAATCGCCGTCGTGTGGATACATCTGCCTGCCGGATTCCTGCCGGAAGAAGACCAAGGCTATCTGATGGTGTTCGTCCAGACGCCGGAAGCGACCGCACTGCCGAAGACGCAGCAGGTGATGACGGACGTAGACGCAATCATCAAGCGGATGCCGGAAATCGAATCGACGGCAATCGTCGCAGGATTCAACATGATTGCCGGCATCGCCGCGACCAACTGCGGAATAATATTCGTCAAACTCGTCGATTACTCCGACCGCAAACTGTCGGCGATGGAGATTTCGGACAAAATCACGCAGGAACTCTACGTCGCCGAGTCCGCCGCGATGTGCTATGCCTTCATTCCGCCGTCAATCCCGGGTCTGGGCGTTACGTCGGGCATCACGCTCGAAGTGCAGGACATGAGCGGACGCGGCACCGAATATCTCGCCCAACACGCATACGCACTGCTCGATTCGCTGCGCAAAAACGAATCGGTGGCATCGGCGACCACCCAGTTCAACGACGGAGTACCGCAGCGCAGGCTCGTAATAGACAAGGAACAGGCTCTGATAAAGGGCGTATCGCTCCACGAACTGTATTCGCAGACGGCGGCTCTGCTCGGCAGTCAGTACGTGAACAGTTTCAACAAATTCGGTCGGCTGTATCAGACATACGTTCAGGCTGCACCCGAATACCGGCGCGACAAATATTCGCTCGAAAGTTATTCGATAGCGACCGACGACGGTAACAGCGTTCCGCTTTCATCGTTCGTAAGCGTCAAGGATACCGTCGGAGTGGAGTTCGTCTCGCAATTCAATCTGTTCCGCTCGATAGGACTCAACGTAACGCCCGCGAAAAAGGCGTCCACATCGCAGGTGATGAAGATAATCACCGAAACCGCCGACAATGTGCTGCCCGACGACATGGGCTTCTCGTGGAGTGGGGTTTCGTATCAGGAGAGTACCGAATCGTCGAAAGGATTCATGGTCTATTTCATAGCCCTCGCATTCGTGTTTCTGACGCTCGCCGCACTGTACGAGAGTTGGGGTCTGCCGATTTCGATATTGCTGAGCGTTCCGCTCGCCGTAATGGGAGCACTGCTGTTCATCGGTGCGGCGCATCTGTTCGACACGACATTCATCAACGACATCTACATGCAGATTTCACTTGTGATGCTTATCGGTCTTGCAGCCAAAAACGCCATTCTCGTGGTCGAGTACGCCGACAAACTGTTTTTCGAGGAGAATATGTCGCTGTCGGATGCTGCCGTCGGCGCCGCCAAACTGCGTGTGCGACCGATAATCATGACGGCATTCGCATTCATACTCGGCGTCATGCCGCTGATTTTCGCGAGCGGGGTTTACTCCACAGCCCGTAACATAATGGGCGTGGCACTCGTAGGAGGAATGTTGGCGGCAACACTATTCGGAATATTCCTCTACCCTGCCCTCTATTATCTCGTGGCGAAACTCGCGAATTTCGAGAAGAAAAGACAACTAAACGCACAATCATGATACGACGCAAACATATAACCGCTTTAATCGTATGCGCCGCGGTTCTCGCGGGATGCAACCCCAAATTGTATCCGCCGAAAGTGGAAGTACCCGAAAAATACATATTCGGCGAAGGGTTCGACCGCGACACGCTCGGGATTCCGGAGGACTGGTGGAAAATGTTCGGCGACACGATACTCGACGGACTAATCGAACGGTCGTTCGCCGCCAACCGCAATCTGGCGGCAGCGGTTTCCCGCATCGAGGAGGCACGCAGCAATCTGAAAGCCGTCCGCGCGGAGTATCTGCCGTCATTCGGGTTCGGACGCCACGCGGGCGCGTCGTACGCCAAGCCGACTAAAATCGACCAGTCGTATATCCTCGAAGCAACGCTCAGTTGGGAAATTTCGCTTTTCGGGGCGATGCGCCATGCCAAGGATGCCGCCAAGTCGGGCATAATGTATTCGGAATGGGCATACAGAGGAGTGAAACTGTCGCTCGCCGCCGAGGTCGCGACCACCTACTTTACGCTACTGCAATACCGACGCGACCTGAACATCGCCCGCCGCAGTTCGCAACTCCGGCGCGAATCCGCAACGCTTATCGATTCGATGTTCCGCCGCGGAATGATTACGGGACTGAACCGCGAACAGGCAATGAGTCTGGTATACACCGCCGAAGCCGACATCCCGCTGTACGACCGTGCGATAAAGCAGACCATGCTGTCGCTCAATGTACTGCTCGGCGAAACGCCCGATGTCGAAAAATTCGTCGGCACCGACACGCTTCTACTGTCCGGATACCGCCATATAAATATTCCTATCGGCGTTCCGTCCGACATCCTGCATCGCCGTCCCGACGTCATGGAGGCATATTACCGAATGACGCAAGCCGCGGCTAATGTGGGAGCAGCCCGAAGCGCGCGTTTTCCGTCGCTGTCGCTCACCGCCAACGGCGGCACGTCGTCCGATGACATCACCGCCCTGTTCTCCAAAAAATCGTGGATTTGGAGTGCATTTCTGTCGTTTACCGAACCAATATACAATTTCGGCGCGCTGAAACGGCGCGAAATGATTGCGCGCGAAAAATACAGACAGAGCGTACTGGCATACGAACAGGCATATCTCCAAGCGTTGTCGGATGTCGAGAAGGCACTCGTCAGCATATCTACATACCGCGAGCAGACCGAACGCTACGAAGAACTCGTCCAGGCGAGCAGGAACATTGCGATGATGACCAATGCGCTGTATTCGAGCGGTCTTTCGGCGTATCTCGACGTGATAGATGCCGAACGGACGCTTTATGATTCGCAGATGCAGTTCGTCAATCTGACGGCACAGCAATATATCAACTATGTCAATCTGTGCAAGGCTTTGGGCGGGGGCTGGAACGACATCGGCGAAAAATAGCATGTTGCGGCGATTGTAGATATGCGTATTTTACGCTACCTTTGCCGAAAAATTCGATAATATGCGTCTTTCGGAACTTAAAACCGGAGAATCCGCCACTGTCGTCAAGGTTTTGGGACACGGAGGATTCCGCCGGAGAATAATGGAAATGGGCTTCGTCCGCGGCTCGAAGGTGTCCGTCGAACTCAATGCCCCGTTGAAAGATCCGATAGAGTATCGTATTCTCGGCTACGAAATATCGTTGCGTCGCTCCGAAGCGGAAATGGTTGTGGTCATGACCGACGGAGAAGCGACCGACAGAATAAAGCGCGATACCGTCGAATCGATGCCCGATGCGGATTCGGTGGAGAGCGTAATCTCCAAAAGGGTCAAACATATCAACGTCGCTCTGGTCGGCAACCCCAACAGCGGCAAGACGTCGCTTTTCAACCGCATGGTCGGCGCGCGCGAACACGTCGGCAATTACAGCGGCGTAACGGTCGATGCGAAGACCGGACGCTGCATGTACAAAGGCTACGAACTGCACATCACCGACCTGCCCGGCACGTATGCCCTTTCGGCATACACGCCGGAAGAACTGTACGTCCGCAAGCATCTGGCGCAGCACTCGCCCGATGTTGTGCTGAATGTCGTCGTGGCATCCAATCTCGAACGCAATCTCTATCTTACGACCGAACTCATCGACATGAACCAGCGCATGGTAGTCGCGCTGAACATGTACGACGAACTCACGGAAAGCGGAGCGAAACTCGACCACGACATGCTGGGCAAGATGATGGGCGTGCCGATGATTCCGGTTATCGGCAAGAGCGGACACGGCATCGAGGAGTTGTTCGACACCGTGATTGCCGTATACGAGAACCGCGACGACCGCGTGCGGCACATACATATCAATCAGGGAATAATCGAGGAGAGCGTTCTGGCAATCAACCGCGACATGAAGGAGCATCGCGACGAACTGCCCAAATGTTTCCCGCCGCGATATTTCGCCATGAAGATGCTCGAAAGCGATGCCGACATCTGCATGATGCTCAAAAAATCGTGCAAACGCTATCCGTACTGGGCGAAACTGTGCGAAAAGGAGAAAGCGCATCTGAAATACGACCTCGGCGAGGATGAAGACATCGAAACGGCATTCGCCAATCAGAAATACGGCTTCATATCGGGCGCATTGAGAGAAACCCTCACGCTGGGCGACAAGGGCAACCGCAACGTAACCAAACTTATCGATGAGATAGTAACCCACCGCATCTGGGGCTACCCTATCTTCTTCGCCATAATGTGGCTGATGTTCTACTGCACGTTCAGTCTGGGAGCATACCCCCACGAATGGATAGAGATGCTGATAGGTTTTCTCGGCAGTATCATTCAGGAATGGATGCCCGACGGCTCGCTGAAAGACATGATAGTGGACGGAATCATCGGCGGTGTCGGCAGCGTAATCGTGTTCCTGCCGAATATCGTCATACTGTATCTGTTCATATCGTTCATGGAGGATTCGGGCTATCTCGCGCGGGCGGCATTCATCATGGACAAGGTGATGCACAAAATCGGGCTGCACGGAAAGTCGTTCATCCCACTGATTATGGGATTCGGCTGCAACGTTCCGGCAATAATGGCGACGCGCACCATCGAGAGCCGCAGCAGCCGCCTGATTACGACGATGATAATCCCGTTCATGTCGTGCAGCGCACGACTGCCGATATACATCCTGCTGATAGGTACTTTCTTCGGCGACTATTCGGGCAGCGTGATGTTCGGACTATATCTGTTGGGAATCGCAATGGCAGTTATCACCGCACGGCTGATGCGCCGCAGGATGTTCAAGGTCGATGAAACCCCGTTCGTCATGGAGTTGCCGCCATACAGGGTTCCGACCATGAAGGCTACCGTGTCGCACATGTGGGAGAAATGCGCGCAATATCTGCGTAAGATGGGCGGGCTGATACTCGTGGCATCGATTATAGTATGGTTTTTGAGTTACTATCCGCGGCAACACGACGGAGAGCCTGCGGAAACCCACTATGAAAATTCGTACATCGGTCGTGTCGGAAAGTTCTGCGAACCGGTATTCGAACCGATAGGTTTGAACTGGAAAGCGAGTGTATCGATAGTTTCGGGAATCGCGGCAAAAGAGATTATGGTAAGTACGATAGGCGTGCTTTACGCCGACAGCGACATGCCTGTTGCAGAGGGTGAACCCGAGAAATCCGCGACGCTTCACGAAAAACTCGTTGCAAGCGGCGATTTCGACAAGGCGTCGGTACTCGCCATGCTGGTATTCACACTGCTCTATTTCCCGTGTCTCGCAACGGTAACCGCATTGGCGTCCGAAAGCGGCTGGAAATGGGCTTTGACTTCGACGGTGTACAATACGGCGGTCGCATGGCTCTGCGCATTCGCGGTATACCATATAGCGAATCTGTTCACACTATGAATTGGCAGGACATAGCGGTCGGAATCATCGGCATCGCAATCGTCGCGATAGTCGTAACAAACGCCGTGCGTCGGGCGAAGCGACCTTACAATCCGTGCGACGGTTGTGCGGGCGGCTGCGACACCTGCCGCGAAAAACCGAAAGATAAAAAGGATTGAACGACCTTAAAGTCTTTAAGGTCATTAAGGACTTTAACGAAAAAAGACGGACCCGCGAAAGGTCCGTCTTTTTTTCAGTGGAGGTGGCGGGAGTCGAACCCGCGTCCAAACAAGGAATCCGAAAGGTTTCTACACGTTTAGTCGTCTTTAATCCTTCTATCCGAGCCAGGCAGCCGACAGCCGAACCCGAATCCCAGCCTCTTGATTTCGCACGGTAACCGAGGCGCATACCGCACTATCTCTAAATGAATGATACCCCGTATGAACATTCGTTAAAGAGCGGAACGAAAGTTCGGGATACTCGTCGCCGAATTGCCTTGAATCCGGCGATTAAGCCAATTTTCCCTGAAAATTAGGCAGCGAGTGCATAGCTGTTATTGCCATTTGTAGTTCGAGTGTTCCGATTTACGAGAGCCCACACAATTCTCGACGTGCTTACAATCAAACTCTGCCTGCTGTCAAAACCGGTCACCCCCGATATTCGGGCGAGTTCCATTGAAAACTTCGGTGCAAATATAGTACAATTCGCACCGAATTGCAAAATACGCCGTCCATATTGTCTAAAATCGCACATTTTTCATTGCGAAGTCGGCGAAAATCGCTATCTTTGGCTTCGGCAAGATATAGTGCGGCAGAACATCGCCGCCGAAATACAACCACATGATATGACAATGGAAAATGAATGTGTAGTCAGGCTCAAAGACGTAGCCGTGTATCATACCGACGACCCGTTTTCGGAACTCTCGGCAAGCAAACGCATCAAGGAGGGCGAACTCGTTCTGTCGGAGGTCGATATGGAGGTTCGCCGCGGCGAGTTCGTATATCTGATAGGTCGCGTCGGCAGCGGCAAAAGTTCGCTGTTGAAGACACTGTATGCCGAGATACCGCTGCTCGAAGGCGAGGGCATGGTGGCGGGATTCGATTTGCGCGGTCTGAAACGCCGGAAAATACCGTATCTGCGCCGCAATATCGGCATCGTATTCCAAGACCTGCAACTGCTCACCGACCGCAACGTATTCGAAAATCTGCGTTATGTAATGAAAGCCACGGGCTGGAAAAACGAAGCCGACATACGCAGCCGAATCGACGATGTGCTGAATCTCGTCGGACTGACGAACAAACACTATAAAATGCCGTTCGAACTGTCGGGCGGAGAGCAGCAGCGACTCGTCATCGCGCGCGCACTGCTCAACTCGCCGTCGCTCATCCTCGCGGACGAACCTACCGGCAATCTCGACCCGGTTACGGCGGACAGCATCGTGAAACTGTTCCACGCCATCGCGGCATCGGGTACGGCGATAATCATGTCCACGCACAATACCTCGTTCATCGAGAGTTATCCGTCGCGCACGATTCTGTTCTCGCACAACAAAATCAGGGAAATAGATGTTTCCGAATTATTCGGCACAGAATCTTCGATGTAGAATTGCCGATTCGGAAAAATTTTAGTATTTTTGTACGTTTTAATAAAACTCGATTTTACACGTTAAGCGTTATATGAACAACGAACAGGAAAATGTAAAGAAAGACCGCGAAGAGGAGTATTCCGCGTCGAATATTCAGGTCTTGGAAGGTCTCGAAGCCGTCCGCAAGCGACCGGCGATGTATATCGGCGACATCGGCGAGAAGGGTCTGCACCACCTCGTGTACGAGGTCGTGGACAACTCCATCGACGAGGCTCTGGCGGGATACTGCAACGACATTTACGTTACGATAAACGAAGACAACTCCATCACCGTGCGCGACAACGGACGAGGCATCCCGACCGATTTTCACGAAAAGGAGGGTAAATCGGCGTTGGAGGTCGTTCTCACGGTGCTTCATGCCGGCGGTAAATTCGATAAGGGAAGTTACAAGGTGTCGGGAGGTCTGCACGGTGTCGGCGTATCCTGTGTGAATGCCCTCTCCACCCTGCTTATCGCGGAGATTCACCGCGGCGGCAAAATCTACAAGCAGACTTACAGCAAGGGCGTGCCTACATCGCCGGTGGAAATCGTCGGCGAGTGCGAGGACCGCGGAACCATCATCACGTTCAAGCCGGACGGTTCGATATTCACGCACACTACCGAATACAAATACGACATTCTCGCCAACCGTCTGCGCGAACTGGCATTCCTTAACAAGGGAATCCGCCTTACGCTCACCGACAAGCGGCAGAAAGACGAAAACGGCGAATATCTCTCCGAAACATACCACTCGGAAGAGGGTCTTAAAGAGTTCGTCAAGTATCTCGACGCCACCCGCGGCGAACCGATAATCGATTCGATTATCTATCTCGACGCCGAAAAGAACGGAGTTCCGGTGGAGGTCGCGATGCAGTACAACAACTCCTATTCGGAGAACGTACATTCGTATGTAAACAACATCAACACGATAGAGGGCGGTACTCACCTGACGGGATTCCGTCGCGCCTTGACCCGCACGCTGAAAAAATACGCCGACGATTCGGGTATGCTCTCGAAAATCAAGTTCGAAATCAGCGGCGACGACTTCCGCGAAGGTTTGACGGCGGTAGTTTCGGTCAAGGTCGCCGAACCGCAGTTCGAAGGTCAGACCAAGACCAAACTCGGCAACGACGAAGTTGCGGCAGCCGTAGACCAGGCGATGTCGGCGGCTCTCTCCAACTATCTGGAAGAGAATCCGAAGAATGCCCGTGCAATCGTCGAGAAAGTCATTTTGGCTGCAACCGCACGTCATGCGGCGCGTTCGGCTCGCGAAGCCGTACAGCGCAAAAGCCCGCTTTCGGGCGCAGGACTGCCGGGCAAACTGGCGGACTGTTCGAGCCGCGACCGTTCGATAGCCGAAATATTCTTCGTCGAGGGAGACTCGGCAGGCGGTACGGCGAAGCAGGGTCGCGACCGTAATTTCCAGGCGATTATGCCGCTCCGAGGAAAGATTCTGAACGTCGAGAAGGCTCTCGAACACCGCATGTGGGACAACGAAGAGATTAAGAACATGTTCATCGCCCTCGGCGTCAAGATAGGAACGGAGGAGGACAGCAAGGCTCTGAATCTCGAAGGTCTGCGTTACGACAAAATCATCATCATGACCGATGCCGATGTCGACGGCGCGCACATCGCCACGCTGATGCTTACGTTCTTCTTCCGCAAGATGAAGGAACTCATCGAGAACGGACACGTATACATCGCTACCCCGCCGTTGTATCTCGTCAAGAAAGGCAACCGCGAACGCTACTGCTGGACGGAGAAGGAGCGCGACGAAATCACGGAGGAGTTCGGTGCAAAAGGCGTACACATCCAGCGGTACAAAGGTTTGGGAGAGATGAACGCCCACCAGTTGTGGGAGACCACGATGAATCCGGATACACGAATACTCCGTCAGGTAACCATCGAGAACGCAGCCGAAGCCGACCGCATATTCTCGATGCTTATGGGCGACGATGTCGCTCCGCGACGGGAATTCATCGAACGCAACGCCCACTACGCGAATATCGACGCTTAAAAATTTCAAACGGGAGGTTATCGGCTGATGCCGGCAACCTCCCGTCTTATACAGATTATACGGAACAGAGTTAATACCCGAACATTATGGAAGTAACAGTCATCGGAGTTGCAGGCGGCACAGGTTCAGGCAAAAGCACACTGGTAAAGCGGCTGCAAGAGGCATTCAAGAACGACGATGTGGCGACATTGTGCCACGACTACTACTACAAAGGACATCCGGAACTCTCTTACGAGGAGCGCACCAAACTGAATTACGACCATCCGCAGGCATTCGACACCGATATGATGGTCGAGCATATCCGTGCGCTGAAAAACAATGTTCCGATAGAGCGTCCCGTATACTCTTTCGTCGAACACAACCGCACGGAGGAGACCGTGCCGGTAAAACCGTCGAAAGTGATTATCATAGACGGCATTCTGATTTTCGAAAACAAGGAACTGCGCGATTTGATGGACATCAAGGTGTATGTCGATACCGACGCGGACGTCCGTCTGGCGCGACGCATCCTGCGCGACGTAAGAGACCGCGGGCGTTCGATGGAATCCGTCATCACACAATACACCACTACTGTAAAACCGATGCACGAAGAGTTCGTAGAGCCGTCGAAACGCTACGCCGACGTAATTATTCCGGAGGGAGGCTTCAACTCGGTAGCCGTAGCGATGCTCATACAGAACATCCGCTCCATCGTAGACGGCGACTAATCTGCAATCAGACACAAATAACACGGGCAGACTTGAAAAGTCTGCCCGTGTTATTTGTCGGGTAATGATACCGACATGGTTTTATCAAAAGATTGCTTTAAGGAATTTAAGGTCATTAAAGACTTTAACGTCGTTAAATTATATTCCTGCAATTTTCTTTATTTCGTTCAACTTGTTCAACGCTTCGAGCGGAGTGAGCGAGTTGATGTCGATTCCCTTTATCTGGTCGCGAATCTGAATCAGCACCGGGTCGTCCATCTGGAACATCGACAACTGTATCGACGACGAATCCGCCTTTTCGACAGCCTCCGCCACGCTCGGCTGCGAAGACTGCTTGCGACCTCGCTTGCGCAGATTGCCGCTCGGAACTATCTCGTTGTTTCCGTAGACCTGTTCGAGACTGTGGAGAATATCCGTGGCTCGGTCTACGATTGACTTCGGCATACCCGCCATACGGGCGACGTGGATACCGAACGAATGCTCCGTTCCGCCGCGTTCGAGTTTGCGAAGGAATACGATAGTATTGTCCACTTCCTTTACCGAAACGTGATAGTTCTTCACCCGCTGGCACATCTGCTCCATCTCGTTGAGTTCGTGATAATGGGTGGCGAACAGGGTGCGCGGATGCACCGTCGGATGGTTGTGCAGATACTCCACCATAGCCCAGGCGATGGATATGCCGTCGTAGGTACTCGTACCGCGACCTATTTCGTCGAGCAGCACCAGACTGCGCGGCGAAACGTTGTTGAGAATACTTGCCGATTCGAGCATCTCGACCATAAAGGTGGATTCGCCTTGCGATATATTGTCGGATGCACCCACGCGCGTAAATATCTTGTCGACGATGCCGATGCGGGCGGATTTCGCCGGAACGAACGAACCCATCTGCGCCATAAGCACGATAAGTGCCGTCTGCCGCAGCAACGCAGACTTACCCGACATGTTCGGACCGGTAATCATGATTATCTGCTGCTCCTTGTCGTCAAGCATGACATCGTTGGGTATGTACTGTTCGCCGACCTTCATCAGCGTTTCGATAACCGGATGGCGAGCCTGCTTCAATTCGATGCGGTTGCTGTCGTCGAGCCGCGGACGCACGTACTTGCGCTCCTTCGCAATGGTCGCGAACGAATGCAGGCAGTCGATGCGGGCAATCGTGTGGGCGTTGCGCTGCAACTCTTTCAGATATTTGGTTACATACGCGATTATTTCGTTGTATATCTGCTGTTCGATAACGAGCATACGCTCCTCCGCACCGAGAATTTTGGATTCGTACTCTTTGAGTTCCTCCGTAATATATCGTTCGGCATTCGCCAGTGTCTGTTTGCGAATCCAACTCGACGGCACCTTGTCCTTATGCGTATTGCGTACCTCGATATAGTATCCGAAAACGTTGTTGTAACTGATTTTGAGCGACGGAATGCCGGTAGCCTCGCTCTCGCGCTGCTGTATGGTTGCAAGCACGTCCTTTCCGTGCAGGGCGATGCGGCGCAGGTCGTCGAGTTCGAGATTGACGCCGTCGGCGATGATTCCGCCCTTCTGAATCTGATTGTTCGACGGGTCGGGATATATCTCGCGTGCCAGACGCTCGCGCACATCGACGAGAGGTTCGATACCCGCAGCAAGAGAGTGCATCACCTCGATGTCCGTCGATTCGAGAGCGGCTTTGAGCAGTTCGACGGCCTGCAACGAATTTTTCAACTGCACAAGTTCGCGCGGGGTAACGCGCAGCGACGCTATTCGCGATGCGATACGCTCCAAATCGCCTATGCACGCCACCTGCTCGGCAACGGTTTCGGCAAAATTACGGTCTTTGACGAACGCCTCCACCACATCCTGACGGCGCGAAATCTTTTCGATGTCGAGAATCGGCATAGCCACCCAGCGTTTGAGCAGACGTCCGCCCATCGGAGTCAGCGTCCGGTCGATAACCTTCACGAAAGAGCCGTTGTCCGAACCGTTCGACGAAAAGAGTTCGAGATTGCGGATGGTGAACTTGTCAATCCATACGTAGTCGTTCTGGTCCAGACGCGATACGGACGAAATATGGGCGATGTTCTTATGCTCGGTAAATTCGAGGTAGTACAATATCGCTCCCGCGGCGGAGATTCCGTTCACGAGTTTATCGACGCCGAAACCCTTCAAATTGGGAGTTCCGAACTGCTTGCACAGTTTGTCTACATTCACGTTGTACGAGAATACCCAGTCGTCGAGTTTGTAGGTATAGTATTTCGAACCGAACGCGGCGGCGAAGCGGTCTTCATAGCCGCGCTGATATACCACCTCTTTCGGCGACAGGTTCGACATCAGTTTATCTATATAGGTATCGTCGCCCTCCGCCAGAAAGAACTCTCCGGTCGATATGTCGAGGAATGCCACACCCGTCGTGTCGCGACCGAAATACACCGATGCAAGATAGATATTCTCCTTGTTTTCGAGTATGTTGTCGCCGAGTATGACACCCGGGGTAACGAGTTCTATCACGCCGCGCTTGACAAGTCCCTTGACGGTCTTCGGGTCTTCCAACTGCTCGCATATCGCGACGCGCTTTCCCGCCCGAACGAGTTTGGGCATATAGGTATCTATCGCATGATACGGAAATCCTGCGAGTTCGACATACGACGCCATGCCGTTGGCGCGACGGGTCAGCGTAATGCCGAGTATCCCGCTCGCTTCTATGGCATCCTCACCGAAAGTTTCATAAAAGTCGCCCACCCTGAACAGCAGAATGGCGTCCGGATGAATTGCCTTGATTGCATAGTACTGCTTCATCAGAGGCGTCTCCACATATCTCTTTTCTACGGTCTCTTTCATAACATTTTCTCCATTGCAAAGATACGGAAAGTCGAGAGCAGAAGCAAATTTTAATTTGATTATGCCGAGACAAAGTATCTAAGGCAAAGCCAAAGATACGGAAAATCGTCGTTTTTCAAAAGAATCTTTCGTCGAAATTGACAAGAAAAAGCCGCTCGGTCGCACGTGTCATGGCGGTATAGAGCCATCGCATCATGTCGCGCGTCATCGGTTCGTCGCCGAACAGGAATCGGTCGATGAACACCGCCTTCCACTGTCCGCCCTGCGCCTTATGGCACGTAACGGCGTATGCGAACTTGACTTGCAGTGCATTGAAATGCGGATTCTCTCGAATCGCCTGAAACCGCTTGATTTTGCTGTTTATATCGGTATAGTCCTTTTCGACCTCATAGAACAGCCGTTGGCTCTCGTCGCGGGTCAGCGACGGCGATTCGGAATGTATCGTGTCGAGCAGTATCTTGCATTCGATTTCCGTATCGTCGTAATCGCCGAACGCCAGCACGGCATTGGCGAACCGGAAACCGTAAAACTCCTCGTAGCGGCGCAGACGCTTCAACTTCGCGATGTCGCCGTTGGCAATGAAACTCATCGGACAGTTTTCGATGCGTTCGGTAAAATGGTAGTTGTTTTTGACGACCATAAGCATGTCGCCGCTCTCTATCTCCTCTTCGGCGAAACGCACGTTGCGCCGTATACCCTCGTTATATCGGTTGGCGCGTTTGTTGGAGCGGGTGATGACGATAGTCTCGTCGCTGCCGTAGCGGTCGTAGCACTCCTGCAACAGTTCCAGAAACTCGCCGCCCTCTATCGACCGGATGTCGGGATAGTCCATGTCGAACTTCGGAATCTCCGCAAGCCCGTTTTCGAGCATGCATCTTACCATAGTGGCATTGAACAGTATGCCCGACTCCTGCGCCTGCCGCACGACCTCGTCCATCGATTCGTAAACGACCTCACCGTAGGGCAGCAACTCCGACGGTTCAAGCGCAGGGCTGAAATCCTCCCCCACCGGAGGCAACTGCGCATTGTCGCCCACGAGAATCAGACGGCAGCGGCGACCGCTCCGGACATATTGCATAAGGTCGTCGAGCAGCGAGCCGCTTCCGAAAATGCTCCTGTCGTCAGAACGTCCCGACGACAGCATCGACGCCTCGTCCACGATGAACACCGCATTCTGCTCCCGGTTCAGATTCAGCGAAAACTTGGATTCGTATGCGGCGTTCGTCCGTTCGCGGTAGATTCGCTTATGTATCGTGAGTGCCTTTTCGCCCGAATAGCGCGAAAGCACCTTGGCGGCACGTCCCGTAGGTGCGAGCAGAACGGTCTTTACGCTCAACTCTTTAAGTGCCGCAACCAAAGCCGCTATGATAGTCGTCTTTCCCGTTCCGGCATAACCGTTAAGGATAAATATCTTCGAGAAATCATCGTCCGAAAGGTAATCCGCCAGCGAACCGATGATTTTTTTTTGATTTATTGTTGGTCTGTATAAGATTTTTGCGTAAATTTGGGTCGCAATTGTCGTGCTGTCCATCGGCAAACTTGTTATTTTGATACAAACTTATAATAAATAATTAAAATGGGAAAGAAAATTATCCAGTTAATCCTCGCCCTGGCGATCATCGGCTTGTCTTTCTACATCTACAAACTTATCGCAACGCCGATTAAGTTCGAGAATGAGCAGAAAGTGCGCGAGGCAGCGGTAATCGAAAGAATCAAGGACATTCGTACCGCAGAGCGTCAGTTCAAGAGCAAGTATCAGCGTTTTACCGCAAGTTTCGATACGCTCATCAACTTCGTTCTGACCGAAACCATGGAAGGCGAGCGCAAAATCGTCGATGAAGACGACTCGGTCGCTATGGCGCAGTTGAAAAGATTGAAGAAGAAGAACATCGAGACTTTCACCTTCTCGGTCAAGGACTCGCTGTTCAAGCACCTCTCCGAGAAAGACGTCCGCGACATGCGCTACATTCCGTTCACCGACAATCAGACCGAGTTCATTCTCGAAGCGGGTATCATCAATACCGAGTCCAAGATTGTCATCCCGACCGTAGAGTGCCGCGCGCCGTACATCGTATTCCTCGACACGGTGGCATACCGTCAGGAGATTATCAATCTTATCGATAACGACATGAACAACCGCAACAGATACCCTGGTATCAAGTTCGGTTCGATGGAGAGCGGAAACAATGAAGCCGGAAACTGGGAATAATCTCTCCGCTCCGAAAAACGATGTGTCCATTCAATTAAAGTTGGGTGGACACTCTTTTTCTACGACATCTCTGCCGCCCGAAACGGCGAATGCCGACACGATAACGTTCGTCGTCGAGACGCATAAGGTTACGCTGGTTCCGAAACGGGCATTCGACGAATCCTCGGCAGGCGATTATATTTCCGCCGTCGGACTGCCGTGTGCGGAGGACGAAACTACCGTTTGCAGCGAAATGCAGGCAGACACGATAGCAGTAATGGCGATAAGCCGCACTGCCTTATCCGAAATCATCACCGCATTCGGCGTGCGAGCCAAATTCACGTCGCCGCTGTTATGCAGCGACCACGACGGAAAGCGGAACATTTCAATACATATTACGGACGGCGTCGCCTATTATCGGGCTTTCGACAACGGGCTGCAAGCCGCGGAAGCGATAAAAACCGTATCCGACGACGATATACTTTATTATACTGTACGCATCGCCGAGGCATTGGATTTCGGCAAGGAATCCGTCATATATATCAAAGGCGGCAAATCGGCGGCAAAACTCGTCAAACGCTATTTCAAGAACGTTATATGCGAATAATAAGCGGCAAATATCGCGGCAGGAGCATCAATCCGCCCAAGAACCTGCGCGCGCGTCCGACAACGGATTTCGCCAAGGAGAATCTGTTCAACGTGCTGAACAACCTGATAGATTACGAGGAGGCGGACATCCTCGACCTGTTCTCCGGCACCGGCTCCATCAGTTATGAGTTCGCATCGCGTGGTGCGCGCAGCGTAACGTCGGTCGAGATAAACGCCGTGCATCACAATTTCATCAGGCAAACGGCTCGCGAACTCGGAGCATCGAACATCTATCCGGTCAAGGCGAACGCATTCCTCTATTTGAAGAGTTGCCCCAAGAGTTTCGATGTGGTTTTCTCGGACGCGCCATACGATTTGGAAGGGTCGTCCGAAATCGTAGACCTCGTATTGAACGGGGACATACTCAAACCCGACGGGATATTCATTTTCGAGCATTCCGACCGCTACGACTTCTCCGACAACAAATATTTTTGGCAATTAAGAAGTTACGGCAGCGTCCATTTTTCCATGTTCAGAAAGTGATAAAATTTTTCAAAAAAATGCCCGAAACCGATTGCAGTTAGAAAAATTTACCCTATATTTGCACTCGCATTCAGCAAAAGAACGGTGCGTTAGTTCAGCTGGTTAGAATACGTGCCTGTCACGCACGGGGTCAGGGGTTC
>QWCY01000423.1_pt1 | contig 135944 bp, 111 predicted proteins | sample 1972631 | NCBI WGS metagenome assembly QWCY01 (sample SAMN09866696, study PRJNA288562) | Human gut metagenome isolate pre1_stool, whole genome shotgun sequencing... | isolation source: gut | host: Homo sapiens | place: USA: California
ACGAATGAAAAAAATTTCACGAATCGAGTATTGTGCGGGTTTTGAACCCTTACAGAGCGGCATGGAACAGGATGAAGGGAGCCGAATTTTGCTCCCGACAATGAAGCCTCTGGACGCTGATAAGAAGGCATCCAAGACTTCCGAAGCAGCACCTGCAGCAAGGGTCGCTGAGAGGGTTGATTTCTCCAACGTGAAGATTGAGCCGATTTTTGAAGAAATGGTAGATTTTGATACATTTGCAAAATCCGATTTCCGTGCGGTTAAGATTCTGGCATGTGAGGCAGTTGCAAAATCCAAAAAGCTACTGAAGTTTGTACTGGATGACGGCGAACGTAAGGATCGCGTGATTTTAAGCGGTATTCACGACTATTATGAGCCGGAGGAGCTGGTTGGTAAGACAGCAATCGCTATCGTGAACCTGCCGCCGAGAAAGATGATGGGCATTGATTCCGAGGGTATGCTGATTTCGGCAGTACACGAGGAAGACGGTCACGAGGGACTGAACCTTCTGATGGTTGATGACAGAATCCCGGCAGGGGCTAAGCTGTACTAATTTTATAGAGAGAAAAAATGAGGACTTCCCGCAGGGGAAGTCCTGTTTTTATGTGGTTATCGGCAGAAGGCTTGCTGAGAGACAGTGAAGATGATATTATGCTTTAAGAGCCTATTGGATATGAGGGAGTTAAAGTATGAGAAAAACCTTATTATATTATGAACAAAATGCAGAAAATTTTATCCGTGAAACAAGAAATGTCGATTTTAGTGAAGTACAAGAGCTTTTTTTGAGCAAGCTGGAAAAGGGTGCTTTGATTTTAGATTTCGGCTGTGGTTCGGGGCGTGACACAAAATGTTTTTTAAATAGAGGTTATTTTGTGGAGGCGGTAGATGGTTCTGCCGAGATGTGTCGGGCGGCAAGTCGATATACGGGTATTGAAGTGAAGCAAATGTTATTTCAGGAATTGGAGGAATATGAAAAGTATGATGGGATTTGGGCGTGTGCGTCTATTCTTCATTTAACCCATAATGAATTAAAAGAGGTGCTGAAAAAAATATTGCTTGCACTCAGGAAAGAGGGGATTGCCTATCTTTCATTTAAATATGGGACTTTTGAGGGAGAGCGAAGGGGAAGATATTTTCTTGATATGACAGAAGAAGCATTTGCGGAGCTGTTAAATGAAACAGGCGGCTTTGACATAGAGGAGAAATGGATTACCGGCGATGTTCGACCGGAAAGAGGAGACGAACGGTGGTTGAATCTGATTCTGAGAAAACGAAATGAAGGGTGATTGCAATGATAGTAAATTCGTGGACAAGAAGTGAGTATTATCGAATAAAGGCAGCCTTGCACGGAAAAGTTCCGACAAGAATGGAGCTTTTCAGAATGATGAAGGAGCCACAATATTTATCCTGCATAGAAAAATCTAAAGAGAATATTTTCAGACAGTACCTTGCTGCACTGGAGGAAATGGGCGAGTTGAGTGCAGAGGATGAAGAATTGAAAAACAGTATCGGCGGAGAATTTTTGCATACTTTAGAAACAACAATAATGCAGAAGTCCTATAAAATGGTTATTTTAAAAGCCTTTTTCCATGATGGGAACATCAGAATGGCATTAACGGAAAAGGATGTTTTGGATACATGGAAGGAATTTTTCTCGGAGGGGGAAAATTGGAAGGATATTGGTGTGGAATCCTATGTGGAATTTTTGGATATTACGGACGAGCAGCATCTGGCGAATGCAAGAAGGAATCCGATTAAATTTTTGCTTTCTTCCGGAAATGGTTTTTTTGTTGAAAAACCCGGATATGAATTGGCATTAACGGATGACTTAAAGGATATAGTGGCAACGAAGGGGTTTATGAAACAGTTCGGGGATATTGTGGAATATCGTTTGAATGAATATTTTAGGAAAAAGAACCTTAGCTTATCAGTGTAAAAATGAGTAGGCTACAAAAAACAGGACTTCTTTTCAGAAGTCCTGTTTTTATGCTAAAGCTCCTGCAGGCACAGCCTTTTTATCCAATACCTTTTCTGAATCGTATCCAGCCATTCCTGTGGCATGGCTTCATAATGATAATACAGCCCTGCCAGACCGCCTGCGATTGCGGCGGTGGTATCGGTATCATTGCCGAGGTTGACTGCGCGGAGCAGGCAGTCCCGAAAGCTATTGGTATGAAGCAGGCACCAGATTGCCGCCTCCAGAGCATGCAGAACGTAGCCGTCACTCTTGATTTCATCTTCGGGCAGGGAGAAAAATTCATTGAAGTCGCGCAATCTCCGGAAGTACCTCAGCTCCGCAAGGCTTTCAGGCGTGTGATAAAATGCAAAGCCCTTTTCTAAGCCGCATTGGATACAGGTGATGAGATCGGCATTTTTTGGTGCCATTGTGACGATGGCTTTTGCGATAAAATAATACAATCCGCTTGCGATATGACACCGCAGATGATTATGCGTAAGCCCTGTTGCCAGATGGATTTGCCGAAGGGCATCTGCATCCGAAATATCTTCCTTCTGGATGAAATACAGGCAGACAGGGAGAATTCGCATCAATGCGCCATTGCCGTTGGAATATTCGTCCGTTTCGCCGCAGGTTGTGAGGTCGTGGCTGTCGCGATACTTATAGATGGCGTTGCTGCAGGTATTCCCTTCATCAAATGCCTTACCGAAGGGGGTATATGCGCCATGAAATTCCCAATCGAGAAAGCGTTCCATGATATTGCGCAGGTCGATGCCGTTCCTTTCGTTGATGCTCGCGAGGGTTGCAAGTGCCATACTGCTGTCATCCGTCCATGTGCCGGGGGGCATGTTATAGGTGCCGTAGCCCTCCATTTCGGTGACGGCTCCGCGCTCTCGAAGTTCCTCTCTGCCGAGAAACTGAACGGGACACCCCAATGCGTCCCCGACCACCAGTCCCATCATGCCATCTAAGACCATTTTTCTGTCGTTTATGTGCATATTCCCTTCGGCATACCGTTCTTACCAATCCTCCCAGTAATCCTCTGCATCACTGCCATCCGGCATATAGCCGTCCCAGTCATCCATGAAATCCTCATAGCTTTCATAATCGCCGCAATCGGGCAGTTCGGGCTTCTTCTGTGATTTGGGGGCGGTGTATACGGGGGTGGGAGTTGTTTCGGCAGGCTGATTCTGCTCGGAAGATTTACTCTGTTCGGAGGGTTTATTCTGCGCAGCAGGCTGATTCTGCCCGGAAACAGGTTTGCGCTTTGCACTCCTGTCGGAGGAAGCAAGCTGTTCTTCTCGACGAAAGACATGCTTATGCGGATCAAACAGAGAGCCATTAAGCGAAACAAACAGCGTTTCCTTTTGTGCCGTGGTGTCCAGTGTAAGCGTCAGCGCACCGCGCTGCGGATGCCATTTCGTAATGGTATAAGAAAATACTGCGCCGTTTTCATAGGTTTGTATTGCGGTATCGCCATGGATGCTCCATGTTTGTCGTTCCCCTCTCGCGGTGTAATATACAAAGGTATCCTGTAGGGCGGACTGCATTTCCTCCTGTGAGGAATAAAGCGTTCTTTCTGCAAGATTGTTGCGGTCGGTAATCAAGCATGCGGCAATGAGAATAAAAATGACCGCGGCCCAGATAAGAATGGTACTCCTTTTTTGTGACATTATCTGATCCCCTCCAATCATTCCGTTTATTTTCCGAGCCTCTGCTTGGCGAGCATTTTTCTCTGATAAGCAGGGAAGTCCCTCTGTGCCAGCTCATATTCTGCCAGCTTTTCATCATATCTCTTTTTTGCATTTGAGGTTGCCATGATGATAAAGGAAACACCGACAACAAGCCCGACAAAAAAATAAAAAGAGTCCATCAGGAAGAGACCGAACGCGGCATCAAACAGACCGATGATGCCGATACCCATGTAAACCTTTTCGCCGGACCCCATTTTGTTTACCGGCTTTTCGGGCATCCGGATGCGGCTGAGAAGAAGCGCTTCTGTAGCAGGGTCTGGCTTTCTTCTGATAGTAGGGATGGGCTCCTGCCATTCCGCAGCTTCGGCAGAGCAATCCCGTTCTGCTTCTTTTTTTGCCTCCATAAAGGCGACGAATGACATAAATTTCAGAAAATCCTTATCCATAGAAGGTTCCTCCTTTGCGAAAAAATAGCTGATTTAAGCTTATCATAGAGGATTTTTGCGAGAAAAGCAAGTTGGCCGCAGTCAGTCCGCAGTTTTATGGATTTCTGACGGGACGGGGGGAGAAGATGCAGATTTCCGCATCGGAGCAGCTTAGAAAATTCTGCCGACGGCATGCAGAGGCGATTGACGACGAAAATCTTGAATTTATGCGGATGTTCGCATATACTGGAGATAGTATTTCAGACAGAGGACATCCTTTTGCGGCGCAATGCCTTTCTGTGCTGAGAGGATGCGGTGGAAAGGAAGTGAACGGCATGGCGATGGATGAGGAGCTTTACAGGCGATATCTTTGCGGCGATGAAGCGGGGCTTGTGGCATTGATGAAAAAATACGGCAATCCGCTGACCTTATATATCAACGGCTATCTGCATGACGTTCACGAAGCGGAGGATTTGATGATCGAAGTCTTTTCCTATTTATTTACGAAAAAGCCACGTATTCGAGATGGCGGCTTAAAGGCCTATCTGTATAAAGCGGCACGGCACATGGCTTTACGCGGCAAAAGCAGACGGCGGCTTTTCTTCAGCCTGGATAATCTGACCGAGGAGCCGGACGGACAGACGCTGGTGGAGGAGGTTGTCCGCACAAAGGAGCGGGATCGGATTCTGCATTTCTGCATGGCTGCGTTAAATCCGGATTACCGAGAGGCGCTTTATCTGGTCTATTTTGAGGGCATGAGCTATTTGCAGGCTGCTGAGGTCATGGGGAAAAGCGAGAAGCAGATTACCAATATGGTGTATCGGGGCAAGGGCCGTCTGCGCGGATTGTTGGAACGGGAGGGAATCACAAATGCGGAGTCATGAGGAACGAATTGCAGAGGTAAAACGGCGGATTGCGGAAAAGGAGCGTCAAAGAAGGCAGCGGCAGGAACGAATCGCTGCCCTTTTCGGCGTGGCGGCGTGCCTTGCGGTAATCGTTGGGGTTTCCCTTTTTATGCCCGATATGGTCAATCGAATGGAGCCGGGCATATCCTCCGGCTTTGGAACAGCGGCAACAATGCTGGGCGGCAGTGCTGCGCTTGGATATATCGTGACCGGACTGCTCGCCTTTGTCCTTGGTGTGTGTGTGACAATCGCGTGCTTTCGTATCTGTCTGCTGCATAAGGACGAACAGTCGGAGGAGCAAAAGGGGGACAATACGAATGGAACTTGCCGATAACTTTGTGCAATTCTCTGTTACCCTGCTGGGCTTTTGCCTGAGCGGGATGCGATATCTGAAGGGCAGAAAGCAGGCGTATTTTCTGCTGACCTGCTTTTATGGCTGCTTTGCGCTCGGCTCCCTATACTGGACGCTGTATCTGTTTCTGTTCTCAAAAACGCCGCAGGTTTTTTATGTATCGGAGTTTGGCTGGGTGGCAAGCGTTATTTTTCTTTCTATTTTGCAATACTCCCTTTCCTCTGCGGAGGAAAGAGGCTTTGTGTGCCGAAGGGCGCGGATTGCCTTCCTGATAGGCGTTCCCTTATGTATATTTTACTGCACCTTTGGGGATGTTCTCTCGAATCTGCTTTGGTGCGGCATGATGATTGCTGTTTCCTATCATGCGATACGGGGGCTTACTTACGCGCGAACGCAGACGGGAGCGGCGCGGCAGCTGCGATATTTCCATATCGGGGTGCTGTGCTATGTGGCGGCGGAATATATCCTTTGGACTTCCGGCTGCTTCCGGCAGGGGGATTTGGCTTCCTTCCTCTATTATGGGTTTGATGTTCTGCTGACGGGCTGCATATTCGCTCTGCTGCCTGCCACAGGAAGGGCGGTGCAGGCATGACATATATGGAAAATATTTTTATCTGTATGGCATCGCCTTTGCTGATTGCCGCCCTGTGCATGGGAAAACGGCATACAGGGGCTTTTCTGTTCTGCTTTGCGGGAATGGGCATGTGCCTGCTTTCTGCATATCTCAATACCTTTTTCGCTGCGCTGTATGGGGCGGATGCCTTTGCCGCCACTGTGGAGATTGCGCCTGTGGTGGAGGAGGGGATGAAGCTGCTGCCGCTGCTCTTTTATCTTTTGGTATTTGAGCCGAAGGCGCGGCAGATTGGGATTGCCGCAGTGATTACTGCGCTTTCCTTTGCTACCTTTGAAAATATCTGCTATCTGATTCAAAACGGAGCCGCGCATTTCTCCTTTATTTTCTTCCGTGGCATCGGAACGGGAGCAATGCATGTCATTTGCGGAGCCATCGTCGGCGGCGGGCTTGCGTATGTGTGGCGGCGGACGTGGCTGAAAATTGCCGGAACCTGCGGACTGCTTGGGGCGGCGATTACCTTTCACGCGATTTATAACCTGCTGATTGCCTACGGCGGCACAGCGCAGTATATCGCGTATCTTTTGCCTGTGGGGATTCTGGCGGCAGGCAAGCTGATTTTTTTATTTTTTTTAAAAAAATTTGATTTTTAGGTGAGAGTTTTTCTGTTTTTTTGTACCTATATAAGTGAAAGGCTCTTTCTGCGGTGTCTGCATGACACAGAAAAAAGGAAGGAGCGGGACACGGAAAAGGAAATGACATGACAGCAATGGAGGGAGGAAAAACGAATGAAAAAACAAAGAAAACGGATTTACACGGCACTGCTTTGCACCTGCTTCCTGTTTTCTACGGCTTCTGTGCCGGTATCGGCGGCAGAAACGGAGCAGGAGGAAATGACTACCCTGTCAAACAGAAGCGGAGAGGCGGAGGTTTCCACGCCGGAGGATTTGACTTCCGCACTGAGAGACAGTACGAAGGATACTGTCAAATTGACCGCAGACATTATTATCGATACTACACTGACGGTCAACCGCGCTGTGACATTGGATTTGAACGGCTTTGTGCTGCGAATGACGGAGAAAGACAGTGTAATCAAGGTGGAGCAAGGCGGCAATCTGACGATTGCGGACAGTGACAAAACCAAAGCGCATAAATTTGCCCAGAACACCGACGGTTTGTGGGTACTGGTCGATGGTAGTAGTACCAGCAGTAAAACCGTCAGCGGCGGCATTATCACCGGCGGCAAGGCAAAAAAAGGCGGCGGCGTGTATGTCGCGCCCGGTGGGAAGCTGAATATGACCGGGGGCAGCATTGTCGGCTGTCAGGCAAGAGATGGTGGTGGTGTGTATCTTGACAATAACGACCAAACAGGTGAACCCAGCAAATTTACCATGACAGACAGCAGCATTATCGGCTGTACGGCGAGCGATAATGGTGGCGGTGTAGCGGTTAATCCGGCATGCACATTCACGATGGATAATGGCTCTGAGATTCGCAGCTGCACTGCACGAAACGGCGGCGGTGTGTACACTAACACCAGCAGGACAAATGGAAACGGTGTATTTACCCTGCGTAACGGTGCTATCCTTTCGTGTACGGCTGATACGTCAGAACATTTGCCCTCTCGGGGTGGCGGCGTTTACAACGAAGGCAGCTTTATCATGGAGAGCGGTACAATCAAAGGCTGCACTGCCATAAAGGAGAGACCGACCGGTGGGGTGTATAACCTTAGGGAGTTCACCATGAGCGGCGGCGCGATTGGTGAAGATGGCAAGGATGACGAAAGTCATGTGTACAACGCTGCTAACACAGCGGCTGTATTTACCATAAGCGGCGATGCAAAAATCTACACAAATGTAGCCAATGATATCAGATTAAATGCTGACGGCGGTAAGGTTTTCGGTGAAGTGACAAATGCCGTTAAAAACTGGAGTAGTGCGGTAATCGCAGGCACCGAGGGGGTTGCCGGCAGTACTGAGTTTAAGGGAAAGGTTACCAACAATTGCATTATCGAAAAGGGTCAATTTACAGGCGAGGTTATGAATGATGGCGGTGGTACAATCAAGGGCGGCGCATTTACGGGCAGTGTCACGAACAACTTAGGGGCGATTTTAGGCGGCGATTTCAGCCGAGCGAAGTCCCTGAGCGGTAAGCTTGTCATTACCTTTGACCCGAACAATGGAGGTAATAGCAGCAGGCAGGAGGTGGTTTGGAGTAAGAATGGAGCAAAACTTATAGCTCCGATTCCCAAGCCAACCAAAGAGGAGCATACGTTTGAAGGCTGGTATTACGATAACAACGGCGAAAATACAGAATGGAATTTTGAAACGGATAGAGCCAAATATACCATGAGGCTTACAGCGCAGTGGAAAGCAAATACATACACCGTGAAGGTGGAAAATGATGGAAACGGCACTGCATCGGCTGACCCTGCTTCTGCAAAGATGGGCGATGAAGTAAGACTGACCGCTATGCCAAACAGCGGCTATCATTTTAAGGAGTGGGAGGTTGTTTCCGGAGAGGTGGAAATCGAGGACAACAAATTTACCATGCCGGCGGATGATGTAACCGTAAAGGCAATCTTTGAAAGGAATGCAAGCAGCGGCGGCAGCGGCGGCGGTGGCGGCGGCACGACCTACTACACGCTGACCTTTGAAACCAACGGCGGCGACAGCATACAGGCAATCCGCGCCGCTCGCGGCAAAACGCTTGACCTTTCCGCCTATACCCCGATGCGTGACGGCTATGACTTCGGCGGCTGGTATGCCGACAAGGATTTGACGCAGAGGATTACGGAAATCAAGCTGAGCGGCAGCAAAACGGTTTATGCAGACTGGAAAAAGAGAGAGCTGGACGAGCCGGATGCAGTGAAGAATCCCTTTGCGGATGTCAATGCAGGCGATTGGTTTTATCGGGATGTTTTGTTTAGCTACGAAAAGGGTCTGATGTCCGGCATGGATGCGGCAGCCTTTGCGCCCTATGCGAACACCACCCGTGCGCAGATTGCGGTAATTTTCTACCGTATGGAGGGCAGCCCTGCTGTCGAGGGAGAAAACAGCTTTGCCGATGTTGTGCGTGGCTCCGGTACGGCATGGTTTTATGATGCGGTGACATGGGCACAGCAAAACGGCATTATGGGCGGCTACGACAACAGCAGCTTTGCCCCGAATGATCCGATTACCCGTGAACAGCTTGCGGCGATTTTCTATCGCTACGCGCAGTATAAGGGCTATGATACCACACAGGGCGGCATGGCAATTCGGGAGTTCGGCGATTACGAGAGCATTTCCGATTATGCGATGGGCGCGATGGCGTGGGCGGTGAATACCGGTCTTGTAAAGGGCGACAGCAATCTCCTTTATCCGAAGGGCACTGCTACGCGTGCCGAGCTTGCGGCGATGCTCCACCGCTTCGTTGAAAACGGAATGAAATAAGCAAACAAAAAGCAGAAGCTCCTGCGAAAAAGGAGTTTCTGCTTTTTTATTGGCGTTATACCTTCAAAACGAAATGGTTTTTATGAAAATCCAGCAGACCCTCATCTCGCATTTTCCCAAGCTCCAGAGAAAGTCCGCTGCGCTCCACCGCGAGGTAATCCGCAAGCTGCTGTCTGGAAAATGGAATATCGAATTCATATTTTCCGAGCCGCTGTGCCTCTGTGGAAAAATAGGACATCAGCTTTGCGCGCGTTGTGCGCTGCCCCATGTGGGTCAGCTTTTCGCTGAAGCGCAGGTTTTTCTCCGCCAGCTCGCCAAGCAGATTTCGGATGATATGGCTATGATGCGTGCAGGCGGAGGAGCACACATGCAGCACACGCTTTATGTTCAAATACAGCACCGTAACAGCCGTTTCCGCCACAACGCTTACATTCAGCACAGAGCCGGGCGCGCAGGCATAGGCGGCGGCAAAGGTCTGCCCCACCCCTGCCTTGGAAATGATGTTGCGGTTGCCCCAGATATCCTCCTGTATGATTAGAATGCTGCCGGACAGGACAAGACCGATGGCATCTGCCGTATCCCCGATGCGCAGCAGCAGGGCATCCTTGGGAAAGCTTTCCTTTCTTGTTTCCAGACAGGAGAGCATTGCGGTCAGCTCCTCCTCGGAAACGCCCGAAAAAAGCTGAGAGGAACGGATGATGGGAAAAAATTCTTTCATAAAAACCCTCTTTTCGTTGAAAATTCAACAGACTTGTTGAATTTAGCATACTATAATGAAAACAAAAAAGCAAGGAGGTTTTTATTGTGAAAAGAAGAATCATTGAAATTGATCAGAATAAATGCAATGGCTGCGGTGCTTGTGCCGCCGCTTGTCACGAAGGTGCAATCGCTATGGTAAACGGGAAGGCGCAGCTGATGCGCGATGACTACTGCGATGGTCTGGGCGATTGCCTGCCTACCTGCCCCACTGCCGCGATTACCTTTGTGGAGCGCGAAGCGGCAGCGTATGATGAAAAGGCCGTGGAGGAAAATAAGCGTAGAAGGCTACAGGAAAAAATGCAGACAGAAGGGATGACACTCCCCTGCGGATGTCCGGGAAGTCAGTCCAGAACGATTGCACACGAAGAATCCGCCGTGGCTTGCAATACAGAGGCGGTCAGCCGCCTGTCCCAGTGGCCTGTGCAGATTAAGCTGGTTCCCACACGCGCACCGTATTTTGACGGCGCAAAGCTGCTGATTGCCGCAGACTGCACCGCGTATGCCTATGCCGCCTTCCACGAAAAATTCATCAAGGGACATATCACCCTTGTGGGCTGTCCGAAGCTGGACAGTGTGGATTATTCCGAGAAGCTGACCGAAATCATTCGCGAGAATGATATCAAAAGTGTCACCATTGTCCGCATGGAGGTTCCCTGCTGCGGCGGTCTGGAATTTGCGGCAAAAACGGCATTACAGCAGAGTGGAAAATTTATTCCATGGCAGGTTGTGACCATCTCCACAGATGGCAGAATTCTGGATTAAAAAAGAAGAATAAAAAAAGAAGAATAAAGAGGATAAAAAAGAAAGAGAGGCGATTGTATGAAAAACAGGATGTTTTGTTTTCAGTGTGAGCAGACGGCAGGATGTACCGGCTGTACGGGAAATGCAGGCGTTTGCGGCAAAACCGCTGATGTGGCACAGCTGCAGGATGAGCTGACAGGGGCGCTGATCGGGCTTGCGCGCGCAACGGACAATGCCCCCGATGTGAATGACGGCACATGGCGGCTGATGATTGAGGGATTATTTACCACCGTTACAAATGTAAGCTTCAACGAAAAGACATTGCGCGAGCTGATTGACCGCGTACATGCGGAAAAGGCAAGGCTTGTGCCTGACTGCTCGGACTGCGCTGCTCCGTGCGGTCGCGCTGCCGATTACGATATGGCAAGGCTCTGGAATGCGCAGGAGGATATCCGCAGCCTGAAATCTCTGATTCTGTTCGGGGTGCGCGGCATGGCGGCCTATGCGCATCATGCCCTGGTGCTGGGCTATACCGATGATGCGGTGAACGATTTCTTTGCAAAGGCGCTTTTTGCTGTTGGCGAGGATTGGGGCATGGAGGAGCTGCTGCCCATCGTGATGGAGGTCGGTGAGAAAAACCTCAAGTGCATGGCGCTTCTGGATCAGGCAAATACCGAAAGCTATGGCACGCCTGTACCTGTTACCGTTCCGCTGACTGTGGAAAAGGGGCCGTTTATTGTGATTTCCGGTCACGATCTGCATGATCTCAAGCTGCTTCTGGAGCAGACCGAGGGCAGGGGTATCAATATTTATACCCATGGCGAAATGCTGCCCGCACATGGTTATCCCGAATTGAAAAAGTATGCGCATCTCAAGGGCAACTTCGGCACAGCATGGCAGAATCAGCAGAAGGAATTTGCAGAGTTGCCTGCGCCGGTGCTGTTTACCACCAACTGTCTGATGCCGCCGAAGGCAAGCTATGCCGACCGCGTATTCACCACAGAGGTGGTATCCTATCCCGAAATGACGCATATCGGCGCGGATAAGGACTTCACCCCTGTGATCGAAAAGGCACTGGAGCTGGGCGGTTATGCCGAGGATAGAATGTTTACAGGCATCAATGGCGGCAATACAGTGATGACAGGCTTTGCCCGCGGTACTGTGCTTGGGGTGGCGGATAAAGTCATCGAGGCTGTGAAGGCCGGCGCAATCAGACATTTCTTCCTTGTTGCAGGCTGCGATGGGGCGCGTCCCGGACGCAATTACTATACGGAGTTCGTAAAACAGACCCCTGCGGATACGGTTGTGCTGACGCTTGCCTGTGGCAAATACCGCTTCAATGACCTTGACCTTGGCACCATTGGCGGTCTGCCCCGTCTGATGGATATTGGGCAGTGCAATGATGCTTACAGTGCGATTCAGATTGCCGTTGCGCTTGCCGATGCGTTTGGCTGCGGCGTGAATGATTTGCCGCTGTCTATGGTGCTTTCCTGGTATGAGCAGAAGGCGGTGTGTATCCTGCTGACCCTGCTGTATTTGGGCATCAGGAATATTCGCCTTGGCCCGACTCTGCCGGCATTTGTTTCGCCCAATGTGCTGCAGTACCTTGTGGAGAATTTCGGGATTGCACCAATCACGACTCCGGAGGCGGATTTGAAGCAGCTGCTGCAGGAGGCTTAAATAAATAAGATATCTTTTGTGAGAAGGCAGTCCAAGGGGATTGCCTTCTTTTTTATTGTAGTGCCTTTAAACGAAACAAAACCTCCCTCTTACGAAAAAAATATTACAAATCAGGATATTTTTTATAAATTAAGGTTGTAATAGAAATCCCTTTTTGCTATAATTCAAATTGCATGAAATAATAAATTCCGCAGAAAACAAGCATAATTCGGCAAAGTAGGCGAAAGCCTATGACGCAAAGCTACAGGGCCTTTCAACTGGCAGCCAGCTGCAAAAAAAACGAGCATTGCCGGATATGGGCGGTGCTTTTTTCTGTTTGTGAAGAAAAAAGGAATTTATTCGCATTGGGTATAAAGGAAGTACAGATAAAAGGGAGGAAAAAACATGAAGAAAAATTATTATGCGAAGGCACTTGCGCTGACCGTAGCGGCAAGTATGGTTTCTGTGCCGGCATTCGCGGCGGAGGGGACGGATGACCCTCAGGCACAGGAGAAAACGGTGGAGCAGGACGAGCAGAAAGGGGAAAAGTCTGCGGAGGAAGAGCAGGAAAAGACCGAGCAGCTCGTAAAGGAAGAAAAGATAGAAGATGGAATTTCCGCAGCTTCTGATGATGACCAAGAAACTGCCGTTGCAGAAGGGGAAGTTTTTGCAAAAGGGGACTGCGGTGCAACCGAAGAAGATGAGGTTTCGTGGGAACTGGTAAAGAATGACGATACAGACGATACATTATACCGCAAGGCGGAAGAAAACGGATATTCCTACGCAACAACAGCCGAAGATGATGAATACGAAAAAGTGGATAGCTATACCCTAACCATTTCGGGCGAAGGCAACATTGCAGATTACTACGGGAAAAATATTACGATTGATAGCTTTGAGGGGGATATTGCTCCTTGGAGAAGAGCCTTACTCAGCGATATCGAGGCTGACAGAACAACACAGGAGGTTGTTCCAATCACAAAGGTTATTGTAGGAGATGGCATTACAGGAATCGGTACAGATGCATTTTCTTATTTGGCGCTGAATGGGACAATTACATTTAATGAAAACGTAACCTATTACGGCAGCGGTGTTTATTCGTACTGCCCTTTGATTACGACGGTTGATTTTACAAATTTCAAGCCTGAAAATGTTTCGGATTATTGGATACCGGGTCATGAAATGCTGACAGGCAGTGCCGTTCCTTACGGATTTTTTGACAGAGATAAAAGCCTGAATACCTGTATAGTAGACGGAAAAACCTACACCGGTGAGCTTGCCCTGCCGGAACGGATTGACACCATCTGTACGGCGGCATTCCGCGGAACAGGATTTGACACTATCAATTTTGACGATGGTTTGAAGGATATAAAAGAAGTGGGCCCCTATGGCATGAGTAATCTGGCAAATATTGATACATTTACCTATCCGGGGGATGTGGACTTTTATAGCGGCGAGAGTCCCAACGGCAACAAAACGTCCAGTGTTGTATTAACTGGAAGCGGCATAAAAAACTGATTATTCAGAAGGATGTAAAGGAATTGCCTGATGCTTTTGCTTATCAGCTGAAAGAGTTAAAGGAAGTTATCTTTGATGGAGAAATAGAAAGTATTGGCTCGAATGCCTTCGGCGGATGCGAAAAGCTGGAATCCGTAGAGCTTGGTAAAGTGAAATCGATGGGGAATGGTGTATTTATCAACTGTCCTTCTCTGAAGTCCCTTAAAATCGAAGGGGATGAGAACTTGGTTCTTTCTTCTAATACCGTAGCGAGCTGGGGAACAAACTGGCCCGGTGCCGCACCCTTGGAAACCTTTGAACTGGGTGCAGGGACAATCAATTTCAACCTGAACGGGAAAAAGGATACTCTTAAAGAGGTAAAGCTTGGTGACGGGGTTAAGGATATTCCCGATTATTTTTTAAGTGGATGTACCAAATTGGAAACACTTGAAATCGGGAACGGCATTACAAAAATCGGGAAGCATGCTTTTGAACAGACAGAGATCACAAGTATTACGATTCCGGACAGCGTAACAGCTATCGGGGAACAGGCATTTAACGGATGTACTTCTCTTACGGAGGTAAATATTCCAAAGAATTCTAAACTTGAAACAATCGGGAATCGTGCTTTTCAACAGACAAACATTACAAGCATTGCAATTCCGGACAGCGTAACAGCTATTGGGAAACAGGCATTCAATAGATGTACTTCTCTTACAGAGGTAAATATTTCAAAGAATTCTAAACTTGAAACAATTGGAGACGGTGCATTTTATGATACAAGAGTGCTGAAAATGTATCTTCCCGGCGGAGTAAAAACGCTTGGTGTCGGTGCTTTTCAGAGAACACCGGTGGAAATTTATGATATGAGTGATGTCTATTCTTCTGATTTTACCATCGGGGATTGGTGCATCAATAACTGGTATAATACTAAAGAAGGCGAAGTGGCACCTGAATGGGCAAATAATCATAAGGATATTTATGTAAATAACAACAACATCTTAAAGGCCTTATTAGCTAAAAATAAAGCCGGTTCTGTGACTAAAACCTGCTATGTGACAAACGGCGGAACAGTTGATATGACAACGACAGGTTTTGATGCAGTTTCTCGTCCGGGCTATACTGTGGAATGGCACCAGAAAGCAGATTTTTCCGATACGGCATATACAGGTGAGCCTCAGAACGGAGAAAACTACTATGCAAAATGGACTTTGAAAGATTCTACGAATACGATTGAAGTTACTTATGACGCGAATATCAGCGGTGTAACGGCAAAAACGTATGCTGAAATTAAAGGCAATGAGCATCCTGCAAAAGCAAGCAGCTTTAGCCGTGCCGGCTATACATTTGCCGGATGGAACACAGCGAAAAATGGCACAGGCATAGCCTATGCAGTTGGTGAGAAGATTCCCAGCACCGAAAGCATTACTGTTTATGCACAGTGGACGTTGAATGCACCTACAGTTTCCGTAACAGGCAATGCGACAAAGCAGTATGACGGCGGGAATGTTACTCTCACAGCGGCAACGCCTGTTTCCGGTGTTACATATCAGTGGCAGAGGGACGGCGTAAATATTGATGGTGCAACAAATGCCACATATACCGTGAAAAATGTTGCGGACAGCGGAAGCTATACCGTTAAGATTACGGATACAGAAGGTAAAACAGCCGTAAGCAATGCGACAGCAATTTCCATTACAAAGAAAGAGGTAGCAGTGCCTACGGTGGAAAGCAAGATCTATAACGGCACAGTATTGAAAGCAGATGTAACCGCAACAGCTGATTATGATGTTACAAAGAATGAAGGCGGAAAGAATGCTGGTGCGTATGATGTTGTTTTAACCTTGAAGGATGCAGATAATTATAAGTGGGCTGACAGCGAAGTAGCTGCAAAAACGATTCCTTTTACAGTTGCACCCAAGAAGGTAGAATTAACTGTAGATAATAGCACATTGAAAGGCGCAGGCAGTGTTACATTTACGGTTGACGGCGTTTGCAACGGAGATACAGCAAAGGTTGTATGCGACGTTGACAGTATTAAGGTAGAGGGCTTAAAGGCTTCTTTGCCGAATGCAACCATGGAGTATACATTTACAACAGACATGGGCGGCAATTATGAACCTGCAAGCTGTGTTGTTTCCGTAACACGCAGAAAATCCTCTTCCTCCTCCTCTGACACCTCTGCCCCGACCTACGGCGTAAGCACAGGCAAGACGGAAAACGGCGAAATCTCCGTTACCCCCGCGAAGGCAGAAGCCGGTGAAACAGTGACCATCAAGGCAACCCCCGACAGCGGCTATCAGCTGGACAAGATGACGGTAAAGGACAAAAACAACAGCACCGTAAAGCTGAAAAAGGCGGACGATAACGAATACACATTTACCATGCCCGTCGGCAAGGTTTCCGTGGATGCGACATTCGTGCAGAAGGATGCGGCGGATGATAGCAACGCGGCTGAAGCAGGCAAGACCATTAAGCTGCAAATCGGCAGCCGTATCGTTAATGTGGATAACGAAGCAGTGATTTACGACGCTGCACCCGTCATCCGCAATGACAGAACTCTGGTGCCTATCAGAATTATCACCGAGGCTCTGGGCGGCAAGGTGGATTGGAACGGCGCGACCAAAGAGGTTACGCTCTCCATCAACGATAAGGAGATCAAGATGACCATCGGCAAGACGCTTGAAAAATACGGCGTTGCACCTGTTATCATCGACGGACGTACCTTCGTACCCGTGCGCTTCGTGGCAGATGAGCTTGGCGCAAACGTCGTTTGGGACGATGCAACCAAAACAGTGACAATCAAAACCGCTCGATAAGGCAATTCGGCGTTCATCAGAAATGGTGAACGCCATTTTTTTGTCCCGTTTGCGAAAAAGTATTTGACAACAGGGGGTGTTTTTGGTATACTAGCTATTGCAGTAGGCGTTTTGTGGAGATGTACTCAAGAGGCTGAAGAGGTGCCCCTGCTAAGGGTATAGGTCATTAACGTGGCGCGAGGGTTCAAATCCCTCCATCTCCGTAGAAAAGAGACTATCGAAAGATAGTCTTTTTTATTTTGCAAAATTGAACCCGAAGCGCCACGGTGGCGCGGGAGTAGAGGGCGACCGCTGCCGGTGGCAGGAGGAGGGAGCCCGAAACTGCGAGAAATAAGGAGCGCAACGACAGAGCGAAGCGAGGGAAAATGCGCGACTATATTTCGAGGTGGGCAGTTCAAATCCCTCCATCTCCGTAGAAAAGAGACTATCGAAGGATAGTCTTTTTTATTTTGCAAAATTGAACCCTTTTTTGTGGCGCAGTGTAAATCATATTTTAAATAGGAAGCTTTTTGGCGTTTCGATTCCCCGAAACGTCTTTTTTTATACCTTGAGACTCCCTGAGACTTGGCAGCTGCTATTCTCCATGACAGAAAGGAGGAGAGCAAAATGTATGTTACAGGGGACACGATTATCCGCTTTGCGACCGTTCTGGGAGCATTAGGCACACTTGGAGCCCTGCTTTACCGCAGCTTTCACTGGATGGAGCAGCAGAAGACGCAGCAGGCGGAAATCGAGAACATCAAAAAGGAGCAGTGCGTTATATGCTACGGGCTTTTGGCAACACTGGACGGGCTCAAGCAGCTTGGCGCAAACGGCAATGTCAGTGATGCCTATCAGAGACTGGAAAAGCATCTGAATCAATCGGCGCACGAATGAAAGGGGGAAATGAAATGAAGGAATTTCGGAGAGAAGCCGTCGGAAATCTGCTGACGGTGAAAAGTATTGTAACATTGGTGCTGACGCTGGTATTTTCCGTTCTGGCAGTCACAAGCCGCATTGACGGCGGGCAGTTTCTGAATATTTTTTCGATTGTGATTGCATTTTATTTCGGCACACAGCACAGGAAAAGCATGACACAGGAAGTGGCACAGGAAAAGGGGGATGCGGAATGACGGGGCATGAATTGGTTGCATTTGCGAGAGGAAAGCTTGGCACGCCTTATGTTTATGGCATGAAGGGCGAGGTGCTGACGCAAAAGACGTATGACCGGCTGAGAATCCTTTTTGGGCCTCTGGTCTGGGAGAGCGACGCGGCGAAAATCGGGCAGGTTTGTGTAGATTGCAGCGGTCTGATTTCGTGGGGGACAGGCATCCTCCGCAATTCGCAGGGCTATCATGACACAGCGGATGCGGTATTTCCCATCGCGACCATCGGGCAGGCACCCATTGGGGCGGCGGTCTGGCGCAAGGGGCATATCGGCATTTACATCGGCGGCGGAAAATACATCGCGGCGGACGGCAGTGCCTACGGCGTGCGAATCGGCGCTGTTGCGGGCAGCGGCTTTACGCATTGGTTCTGCTTGAAGGATATTGCCTATGAAAGAAAGGAGGACGAAATGGTTACAAAGGAAACGATTTTTTATAATGATAAGGCGTATACCGTCAGCCTCATCCGCAAGGACGGCGTAACATACCTGAAGACCAGAGATATTGCGGAGATTTTAGGCTTAGCGGTCGGCAACAGGGGAAAGGCACCGGTCTTGGCAGACAAGCCTACAGGGGTCGACACAGTCGCCCCCTAAGTCGAAATCAGGATTTCGACTTGTTGAAACAGAAGAATAAACGGATAAGTTCCATCGGCTAAAAGCCTTGAAACTTCCCGTTTTCCTCAGCGGAACTAAATTCCGCCTGCGGATTTTATTCGGGAAACTACTTACCGCCCAAGAAGGGGCGGCAGGCAAAGCCTGCTTTGCGTAGCAAAGTAATGAACAGTTTGTTTCCCGAACCCTTCCGCGGCATCAAAATAACTTTGTCAATATTTTTATCCCTTTCGGACGAAAGGGATTTTTTGTTTAATTGAATAAAAATATAACAGTGCGATTTTTTATTTTTCCTGTGCGAAGGAAACAAAGAGCAGGAAAATTTTTCATCTGATATTGTTCAGTTTTCATTTTTGCCAATAAAAGCGTATTTTACTTTACCCAAAAAAGAGAAAATGAACTATTTTTCAGTCTGTTTTCCTATTTTTCACAGGATGCGGTTGGACATTTTTTCATATCGTTCAAAAAAATGTACGAAAAACTATACAAAAATACCTGAGTTTGTAGAAAATTTCACAGTACCCCTTGCCTTTCTCCGGAAAAGTGGTATACTGATACTGTATTCGGGTAGGGATTTTCAGGAATTCATTGTGCGATTGGATACACGCTGAACTTTTTTTCAGGATGTGGGTTGCGCGTATCGGCAGAATGAGCCGAAGATCCTCCGAGAAGAGTACGCAGTTCTTCAAATACAAAATATCTATATCAAAAGGAGAAGTGAAAAACATGAGAATTTCCGACAGAGTGCAGGCAATGCAGAACTCCCCTATTAGAAAATTTAACCCTATGGCTGACGCAGCTGAAGCAGCAGGCGTTAAGATTTATCACCTGAACATCGGTCAGCCCGATATCGAAACACCTTCCGTATTCTGGGAAGCAGTTAAAGGCTTTGACCAGAAGGTACTGGCTTACGCCGGTTCTTGGGGTCTGCCCGAACTGCAGGACGCAATCGTTGATTACTTCAAGAGATTCGACATGAATCTGGAAAGAAACGATGTTCTGATCACAGCAGGTGGTTCCGAAGCGCTGACACTGACATTCCTGTCCATCATCAACCCCGGTGATGAAGTTATCGTAGCTGAACCCTACTACACAAACTACCTGACATTCATTCAGGCTGCTGACGGTGTTGTAAAACCCGTTACAACATACGCTGAAGAAGGCTACAAATATGCAATCAAGGAAAGACTGGAAGCAGTTGTTACAGATAAAACAAAAATGATTTCCATCGTTAACCCCGGTAACCCTACAGGCTGCATCCTGTCCAGAGAAGACATGAGAGTGATCGCTGACTTCGCTAAAGAACATGATCTGTGGATCCTGGCTGACGAAGTTTACAGAGAATTTGCTTACGACGGCAGAGAAATGACATCCTTCGGTCAGATGGCTGATATCGAAGACAGAGTTATCATCATCGACTCCGTTTCCAAGAGATTCTCCGCTTGCGGTGCTCGTATCGGCTGCATGGTTTGCAAAAACAAAGAATTCATGGCAGAAGTATTCAAGATTGCTATGGGCCGTCTGTGTGTTCCTACACTGGACATGGTTGGCGCAACAGCAATGTACAAACTGCCTGCTGACTTCTTCAATGACGTAAAAGCAGAATATGAACACAGAAGAGACGTTGCTTATGATGCACTGATGAAGATCCCCGGCGTTGTTTGCCAGAAACCCGGCGGCGCTTTCTACATCACATGCAAACTGCCTGTTGAAAATACAGAAGATCTGCTGCTGTTCCTGCTGAACGAATTCAGAGACAACAATGAAACAGTTATGTACGCTCCCGCTGAAGGCTTCTACGCAACACCCGGTCTGGGCAGAGACGAACTGCGTATCGCTTACATCCTGAAAGCTGAAGATATGGCTAGAGGTATTGAACTGCTGGGCAAAGGTATCGAAGCATACAAAGCAAAAGGCGGCAAATAATTCAAGCTACATATTGATAAGCATTGCTTTGCACGTTAGGGCACTCCGTTTGGAGTGCCCTTTCTCTATGCCGAAAAGCAACGAAACAAATCTGTTATATCCGTTACAAATGCTTAACAGATTTACAACAGATTTATGACAAATTGCACGATTTCTTTCTTTTTTTCGGTGCTTGTGGTATGATGAGAAAAATGAGTTATGGGGTTTTTAGGAATTTTAAGGAGGTTTTTTAAATGGAGGAAAACAGAGAATTGACAAGAGCGGAGCTTGTGGAGCAGGATGCAAAGGAATGCTTCAAGCAGGGTCTGAACTGTTCGGAATGTGTGATGACGGCATTTCTGAATCATTTTGAAACAGGGCTGCCCAAGGAGGTTGTAAAGCTTGCAACCGGCTTCGGCGGCGGCATGGGGCATACAAAAAATACCTGCGGCGCGATTACGGGTGCGGTTATGGCGCTGAGTGCCATTGTGGGCAGAGAAAATCCTGCGGCAAAGGAAACGGTAGGCGAGAGAATTACCGAATTGCAGCAGGGCATTTATCCCATTGTCGGCAAAATGGTAAATGAAATCAAGGATGAATACGGCACACTGATCTGCTCTGAGCTTTCTAATCCCTTCGGTGATTTCGCATGCAAGGAAAGAAAGAAAAACTGCATGACTATGATTATGCACTGCGCAAATCTGGCGGCGAAATATGCAGAAGAAGCGCAGAAATAAAAAGCAATTATAACGTAATATAAAAGGAATATTGTAATAACGAACATAAGATTTGGTGATTGAGATGAAAAAAGTATTTTTGGGGCTTCTGGCGGCGCTGATGCTTACCGTGCCTGCCTTTGCCCATCCGTTGATTACGGTTTATGTAGATGGAAAACAGTTAAGCTTCGACCAGCCGCCCATCATTCAGGATGACCGCACACTGGTACCCATGCGGAAAATCTTCGAGGCACTGGATGCACAGGTGATTTGGGATGAAGCAGACCAGACGGTTATGGCAATGCACAATGAGGATATCATTATGCTGCAGATTGGCGAAGCAGGTCTGTATAAAAACGGCGAATTGGTTTATACCATGTCTGTCCCTGCGCAGATTATCAATGACCGCACACTGGTGCCTCTGCGCGCCGTTGCGGAAAGCCTTGGCGCATCCGTTGCGTGGGATGGCGTGAAATATGTCATTGAGATCCATTCGGACGGCACCTCCGAAAAGCCCACGGGCAGTGAGCAGCAAGCACCGCAGGTTGGCGGCTATACGTCCTCTGTCCTTGCGGCGGACGGCACAGAGGTGCTGCATGTAGAGCTGAAATGTGACGAGGTTGCAGGGCAGGCGGCAGTCAATACTGCCATGGCACAGGCAACCTTCAACGAGGGCAAAGCCTTTTTGCAGACCTATAAGGCGCAGGCACTGCAGGCATACGCCAATGATCCCAACGGCTTCCAGCCCTATTACTGCATGGGTGCGTACAACGTGACACGCAGCACAAACAGCTATGCTTCCTTCTTGGGAACGGTTTCCTCCTACGCAGGTGGCACAGAGCAGGCGCAGTATACCTCTCATACCTATGCCATGAGCAGCGGCAGGGAGTGCGCCCTGAGTGAGCTGGTTTCCGATAGTCAGGCAGATTTGCAGGCACTCTGGAAGGCATCCTTTGCAGCGCTGATTGAAGCGGACGAGGATGCGTTCTACAGTGATGCGGAAAGCAGATTGGCAAGAAGTCTGAATCAGGTGCAGTTCTACCTGACAGATAGCGGCATTGTTTTCTATCTCTCCCCCGGCATCATTGCCCCTGCGGCAACGGGTGCGGTGTCCTTTGAAATTGCATATCAGATTTAAGGAGAGGACATATTTAAAGAGAAGGCATAAAATAGGATTTTTTACGAAAAATAGAGAAACAAAAGAGAAAAGGAGGGAGTGCGGATGTGTACCGCAGTGAGCTATCACACCAAAGACCATTATTTCGGCAGAAATCTGGATTTTGAATGTTCCTATGGGGAGAGTGTGACGATTACCCCCAGACGTTTTTTGTTCTGCCTTCCCGAAGGGGTGGAATTTCGGACAGAGTATGCCATGATTGGCATGGCGCACGTCGCTGAGGGAACGCCGTTATATTATGATGTGGTCAACGAGAAGGGGCTTGCCATGGCAGGTCTGCTGTTCGCGGGCAATGCAGTCTATCAGAAGCGGCAGGAGGGGAAGGACAACATTCCCTCGTGGGCGTTGCTGCCTTGGATTTTGGGGCAATGCGAAACCGTAGCAGAGGCAAGGGTGCTTTTGGAGCGGATTGCAGTGACAGATGCGCCGTTCAGCGAGGCCTTACAGCCCAGCCCGATGCACTGGATGCTTGCGGATGCGGCGCAGTGCCTTGTGATAGAGCAAATGGCTGACGGACTGCATCTTTATGATAACCCGATTGGCGTTTTGGCGAATAATCCGCCCTTTCCCTTTCACAGAGAAAATATCAGGCAATATTTGAATGTTACCGCAGAGCCGGCGCAGGATCGCTTCAGCGGACAGGAGCTGCTTTCCCCCTTCAGCCGCGGCATGGGTGGGCTTGGTCTGCCGGGCGACCTTAGCTCTGCCTCTCGGTTTGTGCGGGCTGCCTTTGTGAAATTAAACTCTCGTTCCGCAGAAGGCGAAAAAGAGAGTGTCAGCCAGTTTTTTCATATTCTCGGCGCAGTGGAGCAGCAGAGAGGATGCTGCTATCTGGGCGATGGAAAATATGAGATTACCATATACAGCTCCTGCTGTAATCTGGAGAAGGGGATTTATTATTATAAGACCTACGACAATCACAGCATTACGGCAGTGGAGCTGCACAAGGAAAATCTGGACGGAGAGGAATTGATTTGTTACCCCTTGGCTTAAGCCGTTTCTCTCCTTTACGATACAATGCAAAAAGGAGGATATTATGGAACTGATATTGGCTTCGGCCTCACCGCGCAGGAAGGAATTACTGGAAAAAATCGGGCTGCCCTTTACGGTGCAGCCTGCCAAAGGCGAGGAGCGCATCACACAGAAAAGTCCTGCCGATGTGGTGATGGAATTATCCCGACAGAAGGCAGAGGAAATCGCAGCAGCGCAGACAGAGGATTGCATTATCATCGGGGCGGATACGGTGGTTGCTAAGGGCGAGAAAATCATGGGCAAGCCGAAGGACGCGGCGGATGCAAAGCAGATGCTCAGAAGTATTGCCGATGACTGCCATCAGGTCTATACGGGTGTTACGCTGATCCGCACGGGTGCGCATCCCCAAAGCGTCACCTTTCAGGAAAAAACAGACGTATGCCTCTATCCGATTTCCGATGCGGAGCTGGATGCCTATATTGCAAGCGGCGATTCGATGGATAAGGCGGGTGCGTATGGCATACAGGGCGATTTCGCGATTTATGTGAAGCGCATTGTAGGAGATTACTATAACGTAGTGGGTCTGCCGATTGGCAGAGTCTATCAGGAATTGAAGCGGATGCTTTTTGTCAAAAAATGAACGGTTTTTCACTTTTTTTTATGGAAAATGAAAGATTTGCCAGTCTTATTGTTGACAGACAATAAAAAATAGTTTATTTAACAACGAAAATTTGTGTATTTATTTGGTTGACACTAAAATATATTTTAGTTATACTTGTAGACGTTAAAAGTAATAGCTTCCATATATACAATTTACTTACCTTCCCCCCTGAAGTACCGTTCAGGGGTATTTTTTTGCCTGCGGCTAAGTCAAAAACAGGTTTTTGACTTGGGGGACAGAGGAATAAACGAATGGGTTCCGGCGGCGGAGCCTGGAAACCCATCGTTTTCCTCGGCGGAACTAAATTCCGCCTGCGGAGTTAATTCGGGGAAGAATTCCCCGAACCCCTCTTTCCGTTCTCGCTGTTTTCTATAAAAGTTTAAAATATTAAACTTTTTGTTTATTTTCTCTTGATTTTTTTCCTATTTTCGATATAATAGTCTGGGTTTAGTAAAAATATTCTGAAAGTTTAGCAATACTAAAACAGGAAAGGAAGATGACTGCTGTGGAAATTGGCAGGAAAATTAAGCAATTACGCATACAGAAGGGGCTGACGCTGGAGGAGCTTGCCAGCCGCAGTGAGCTGACAAAGGGCTTTCTTTCTCAGCTGGAGCGAGAGCTGACCTCGCCCTCCATCGCAACCCTGAACGATATTGTAGAGGCGTTGGGCAGCTCCTTAGCGGAGTTTTTCAAGGAGGAGGAGCAGGAGCAGCTTGTCTTTCATAAAAAGGATTTTTTTGTGGATGAGCGCGAAACCTACACCATCAACTGGATTGTGCCGAATACGCAGAAAAACGCCATGGAGCCCATTCTGATAGAGCTGCCGCAGGGCGGAGATTCCTTCGTGATGGACCCCCACAGCGGCGAGGAATTCGGCTATGTCCTAGAGGGAGCGATTATCCTCATGGTCGGGGAGGAAAAGCATATCGTCCATAAGGGCGAAACCTTCTATCTTTCGGGCAAAAGCCGCCATTATCTGAAAAACGAGAAGAAAACAACCGCAAAGGTGCTTTGGGTTTCCACGCCGCCTTTGTTTTAAGCATTGAGTACAAGGAGGATATGAAATGAAGAAAAAGCTGATTCAGTTCAAAAATATCGTCAAGAGCTATGAGGACGGCAAGGTCGTTCTGAAGGGAATTGACCTTGATATTTACGAAAATGAATTTGTGACGCTCCTCGGCCCTTCCGGCTGCGGGAAAACAACGCTTTTGCGTATTTTGGGCGGCTTTTTGCAGGCAGATCAGGGCGAGGTGCTGTTTGACGGGCAGGAAATTTCCAAGCTGCCTCCCTATAAAAGAGAGGTCAATACCGTATTCCAGAAATATGCCCTTTTCCCCCACATGAATGTGTATGATAACATTGCCTTCGGCTTGAAGCTGAAAAAGGAGCCTAAGGACATCATCGAGCAGAAGGTAAAGCGTATGCTCAAGCTGGTAAATCTGGAGGAATTCGCGGACAGAAGCGTCACTGCCATGTCCGGCGGACAGCAGCAGCGAATCGCCATTGCGCGTGCGCTTGTCAATGAGCCGAGCGTACTGCTTCTGGATGAGCCTCTTGGTGCGCTTGACTTAAAGCTGAGAAAGGAAATGCAGCAGGAGCTGAAAAAAATTCAGCAGGAGGTCGGCATCACCTTTATTTATGTTACACATGATCAGGAGGAAGCGCTGACCATGTCCGATAAAATCGTTGTCATGCGAGAGGGCGAAATTCAGCAGATTGGCAGCCCCACCGATATTTATAACGAGCCTGTCAATGAATTCGTTGCGAACTTCATCGGCGAATCTAATATCATTGAAGGTATGATGGTGGAGGATTACAAGGTTGTGTTCGGCGGCAGACGCTTTGACTGCGTGGATAACGGCTTCGGTAAAAATGAGGTGGTTGATGTTGTCATCCGTCCGGAGGATTTGGATATTGTCCCCCGCGGCGAGGGCAAGCTGAAGGGCGTTGTCAAATCCGTTCTCTTTAAAGGGGTGCATTATGAAACCATGGTGGAAACAAAGGTCGGTACGGAAATCACCGTAAAAATGGCAGTTTCCAATGACAGCCCCGTTTATAACGAAGCGGCAAACGAAAAAATGTCCGCCAACGATTTCTATCTGGATATGGAGGACGTAGAGGAGCTGGATGAAGCAACCATCATTGCCCGTGCGGACGCGCAGGCATGGAATCCCGATGAGGATGAATTTATCTCCATCAAGGAGGTGGATTATGACATCAAAAAGGAAAACGGCAAATATCCCGTTACCTTCTCCACAGCCGCAGGCACCTCCGTGACGGTCAATATGATTGTAAAGGATGAAAACCGCGTGACAAGTACCGAAAACGAGGAAGAAATCTATGCCATGAACTTCTTTAAGAAGGTGGATGAAATTCAGGAAGCGGTTGCTCTGGATACCGACCTGAAAACATGGGCGAATGCTTCCGCATGGAGCCTTGAGGATGACACAGCTGTTGAAATTACGGATGTCAAATATGATTTTGACCCCGAAACCATTACCCCCGGCATTTATGATGTGACCTTTGCCACAAAGGGGTATGAATATAAGATTGACACCACGGACAAGTTCGAGGTGGGCGATGAGGTTGGGCTGACCTTCCAACCAGAAGATATCCATATCATGTCGAAGAACAATTATTAAGAAAGGGGGCGTGATAAGTGAAACAATTTCGTAATATGCTCTATCCGTATGTGGTCTGGCTGTTTATCATGGTCTTAGTCCCCATGCTGATGATTTTATTATATGCCTTCACAACCGCAGGCAATGAGGTAACAACCTTCCGCTTCACTCTGGAGAACTTCTCCCGTTTTCTGACGGATACGGTTTTTTTGGATGTACTGAAGCGCTCCCTGCTGATTGCAGTTGTGACAACGGTGGTCTGCGTGCTTTTAGGCTACCCCATCGCCTATACGATTGCCAAGGGACCTGAACGCAGCGGCTTCTTCTGGATTATGCTGATTACTCTGCCGACATGGATTAACATGCTGGTGCGTACCTATGCGTGGGTGGGTATTTTGCAGGATGATGGTCTGGTGAACCGTTTTCTGGGGATGCTCGGTATTGGCTCCTTCCACATGCTCTATACCACCTTTGCAGTTGTTCTGGGGATGGTCTATAACTTCATTCCCTTTATGATATTGCAGATTCATTCCTCCCTTGCGAAGATGGATAAAAGCCTGCTGGAAGCGGCGAGCGACCTTGGCGCAACGCCCATGCAGAGCTTTCTGAAGGTGACACTGCCCCTTTCCCTGCCCGGTGTGCTGAGCGGGATTACGCTGGTGTTCCTGCCTGCGGTGTCCAGCTTCTTTATTCCGAAGCTTCTGGGCGGCGGACAGTATGTACTGGTCGGCAATGTCATTGAAACACAGTTCTTAACCAGCGGCGACTGGAACTTCGGCTCTGCCATTTCTCTGATTATGGCAGTGATCATTATGCTTTCCATGTGGCTGACGCGCAAGGTCGATACAGACCCTGCGGCAAACGGAAAGGGGGCGTAAGGGATGCAGGATAACCGAAAAACAGGCATCGGCGGGAAAGTCCTTCTGGCATTGACCATGTTTTTTTTCTATCTGCCGATTCTGTATATCATTGTATTTTCCTTCAACGGCTCCCGTTCGCTGACACATCTGGAGGGGTTCTCTCTCCGTTGGTATGAAAAAATGTTCGCGGACAGCAATATGATGGAAGCCGTTGTCTATACCATCGTGATTGCGGTACTGGCAACGGTGATTTCTACGATTGCAGGCACTCTGGCGGCAATCGGGATGTCCCGTTCCAAAAAAATTCTGCGCAATCTGGTGGATCAGGTGAATAATCTGCCGATTCTCAACCCTGAGATTGTAACCGCTATCGGGCTGCTGATGTTTTTCAGTGCCCTTGGCGTGAAAAAGGGCTTTGTGACGCTGCTTCTGGCGCATATCATGTTTTGTATCCCCTATGTGATACTGTCTGTTATGCCGAAGCTGCGCTCCCTTGACCCGAACCTTGCGGATGCCGCCATGGACTTGGGCGCAACGCCCTTTCAGGCACTGACAAAGGTGATTGTGCCGCAGATTCTGCCGGGTATTATCTCCGGCGCATTGGTTGCCTTTACCATGAGCTTTGATGATTTCATCATTTCTTATTTCGTAACGGGCAACGGTGTCCAGAATATCTCTATTCTGGTATACACCATGTCTAAGCGTGTCAACCCGTCCATCAATGCGCTGTCCACTTTGGTGATTGTGCTGATTACCGTTGCGCTGACGGTTGTGAATGTCATTCCCGTTATCCGCGAAAAGCAGGGCAAAAGCGGCGCAGCCCTCGGCAAGCGCGGCATTGCGGTCTGCATGGCGGTTGTGGTTGCCATCACAGGCGTGGGCATTGCCATGCTCAGAAAGGGCGGCGGTGCTTCTCCGCAGGATGCCATTGCGAAATATGGCTCGGATACCTTAAAGCTGTATATCCCCGGGGAATACATGAGCGAGGAGCTGATTCCAAACTTTGAAAAGGAATATGGGGTAAAGGTAATTGCGGAATTTTTCGATTCCAACGAGATGATGTATACGAAGCTACAGGCAGGGGATTCCTATGACGTTGTCGTTCCCTCTGATTATATGATTCAGCGTATGCTTGCAGATGATGCCCTGCAGGAATTGGATAAAGACCTGATTCCCAATCTGGATAACCTGACCCCCGAGGTGAAGAATCTTCCCTATGACCCCGATAATACCTATTCTGTACCGTATTTCTGGGGCAGCGTCGGCATTATCTATAACCATAACAACGTAGATCCTGCCGAGGTGGAGGAGCAGGGCTTCGATATCCTGCGTAACCCGAAATATAAGGGGCATATCTATATGTACGATTCCGAGCGTGATGCCTTCATGGTGGCGCTCAAGGCGCTTGGCTATTCCATGAATACAAGCGACGCTGATGAAATTCAAGCGGCGTATGAGTGGCTGCTGGATATGAATAACACTATGAACCCGACCTACGTCACAGATGAGGTTATCGATGGCATGGCGAATGGCAATAAGGACATCGCGATTGTATACAGCGGTGACGCAACCTATGTCCAGTCCGAAAATGAGGACATGAGCTACTGGATGCCCAAGGAAGGCACAAACCTCTGGTATGATGCCATGGTGGTTCCCAAAAACGCACAGAATCCCCTTCTGGCGCAGGAATTCATCAATTATACACTGACCTATGAAGCGGCACTGGGCAATTCCGAATATGTCGGCTATAGCTCTCCCAATGAGGAGGTTATGCTGGAGCTGAGCGGCGAGGAGGGCATGTACGGTGCATACGAAGCCTATATCCCCCGTTCCGGCTACGAAAAGGATGAGGTATTCCAGGATAATCCCATTCTGAAAAAGAAGATTGCCGAGCTTTGGATTAAGGTAAAGGCTTCAAAGGGGTGAGAGGAATGTTTGAAAAATGCAGACTGATTTGCTTAGGTAATGACGCAGGCAAGCAGGCATGGCTTGCAGGCGGGGGAGATCCGGCACTGGTTTTCTCCGCCAATCAGCTCAAAGGGCGGCTTGCCATCGGTGAGACCTTGCCTGAACAGCTTGTGTTTGACGGCAGTCTGAAGGATTGTATCCATATTTTTTCGGAGCAGTCCATAGAGGAGGGCAGTGAGAAAATCAATGCCTATCTGGAGCAGGGCGCAGCCGAATGGACAGAGAACGGCTGGGAGCAGTTCACCTGCCGCACGGCGGTGCTTGGCTGCTGCAGTGGATTTTATCTTTCCATCGTCAATAAAAAAGACTTATAAGTCGAAATCAGGATTTCGACTTGCACGAAAAAAAGAGATGTGAGTTTCACATCTCTTTTTTCTTTAAAAAAACATATCATAAATTACTTTAATAAACAGCAGCACGATTACCACAATCAGCATTTTGCGGATGACCGCCGCGCCTTTTTTAATGGCAACCCCTGCGCCTGCATAATTGCCGCAGATATTCAGCACTGCCGCAGGAATCGCAACCTTCCAATATACCGTTCCTGCCAGAATATACACTGCCAGAGAAGCACAGTTGGACGCAAGGTTCAGAAATTTTGCGTTTCCTGTTGCTGTCCGCATATCGTATTTCAGAATCAGGCAGAAGGCAATCAGTGCAAATGTGCCTGTCCCCGGTCCGAATAGACCGTCATACAGCCCAATCAAGCTGCCAATCAGTACGGAAAGGGCATATTTTTTCCGTTTGCCGAATCGGTCGGAATGGTTATCGTTACCCATGTTTTTGTTGATGAGCGTAATCACTGCCGCAACAGGCAGAATCACGAGAAGCATGGTTTTCAGCGTATGCGCATCCAGCACCAGCACGATTTTTGCCGCTACAGCGGAGCAGACAAACGCCCCTGCCGCCGCCAGCAACCCCACGGGGATATCCACCATTTTGTTGCGGTAGTACCGCAGGGTGGCGATTGCTGTGCCGCAGGAGGATGCAAATTTATTGCAGGCATAGACCATGTGGACGGGCAGACCGCTGATGAGGTAGGCGGGAATGGTAATCAGACCACCGCCCCCTGCAATGGCATCCAGAAAGCCTGCCAGAAAGCTTGCAAGCATCAGAAAAACGAAGCTTTGCGTTGAAATAATCAGGTGAAGCATGTTTCATTCCTCTTTTGTGATAGCTTCTGAAGCTGCTCAGGCTTCGCTTGCCTTTGTGGTAACGGTTTTCGTGGAAACGCCGTCAAGCATCCCCAGCTTGCCGGAAAGTGCGCTTGTCACGCTGCCGGGGGCATCCATCACAATGCAGATGATGGAAACCTTGCGTTCTCTGTAGGGAATCCCCATGCGCCCCACGATGTAGCTGCCGTATTCATGCAGAAGATTGTTCACTGCTGCCGCCTGCGCTGTGTCCTCAATGATAATGCTGATAACGGAAATGCGATTTTCCATAGGTTTTTCCTCCTTATTTTCATAAAACGGTATCCAAAGAATACGCCGAACCCTTTGTTCGGTCACTACCTAGAAGGATAACAAATCTGCCGCCGCTTTGCAAGGAAAAACCATCCTTTCGCCGCCATATAACAGCCATAATCAGAAAAACTTATCCTACTGATAAAAAATCCTTATCTTTTTTGGAAAATCTGCTATCATACGGCAAAAATCCCCTTTATTTTTCTCTGTTTCTATGCCGTTGTTTTGGTTGTATTACCTTTTTTTTTCGTTTAAAATAAAACTAGCGGAAAAAATTCTGCGGACTACAAAATAATACGGTTTGTTTTTTATACATAAGGAGGCACATCATGGGCGGCTTTTTTGGCGTAACAAGTAAAAATGACTGCGTTCTGGATATTTTCTTTGGCGTAGATTATCACTCCCATCTAGGCACAAAAAAAGGCGGTATGGCACTTCATAGTAAGGAAAAGGGATTTCAGCGAGAAATCCATAACATTGAAAACACACCCTTCCGTACAAAATTCGAGGATGATTTGTATGAATTTGAGGGCTGCGTTTCCGGCATCGGCTGTATCAGCGATAACGACCCTCAGCCCCTGCTTGTGCGTTCCCATCTGGGCACCTACGCTATTACAACCATCGGTGCGATTAACAATGCAGAGGAGCTGCTGCAGGCGGAATTTGATAAAGGGCATCAGTTTATGTCCCGTTCCACAGGCAACGTAAACGAGACGGAGCTGGTTGCAAGCCTGATTAACCAGAGGAGCGATCTCATCAGCGGCATCAAATATGCACAGGAGGCGATCGAAGGCTCTGTTACCCTTCTGATTCTGACGGAGGATGATGCAATCATTGCCGCAAGAGATAGACTGGGCAGACTCCCTGTTCTCATCGGGAAGGATGAGGAGGGCTATGCCGTTTCCTTTGAATCCTTCGCATATCAGAAGCTGGGCTATGAAAAGGATTATGAGCTTGGACCCGGCGAAATCGTGAAAATTACCCCTGAAGGCTACAAAACCTTACAGCCTGCCGGCGAGGATATGAAAATCTGTGCCTTTCTCTGGAGCTATTACGGCTACCCTAACTCCAATTATGAGGGCGTTAATGTAGAAGTGATGCGTTATAAAAACGGCGAGATTATGGCGCGGGATGAAGCGGCAAGAGGAACACTCCCTGAGGTCGATTATGTCGCAGGTATCCCCGATTCCGGTGTGCCTCATGCCATGGGCTATGCGCAGGAAAGCGGCTATACCTATGCGCGCCCCTTCGTAAAATATACCCCGACATGGCCTCGTTCCTTCACACCTGCGAGCCAGAAAATCAGAAACCGCGTGGCGAAGATGAAGCAGATTCCCGTACCCGAGTTGATTGAAGGCAAAAAGCTGCTCTTTGTGGATGACTCCATCGTTCGCGGTACGCAGCTTGGCGAAACCGTTGAATTCCTTTATAGCACCCACGCAAAGGAGGTTCACATGCGTTCTGCCTGTCCTCCCATCATGTATGGCTGCAAATATCTGAATTTCACAAGCAAGAGCAGTGAGGATGATTTGCTTGCACGCCGCATCATTCATGAACTGGAAGGCTTGCAGGGGGATGCGTATCTGGAAGAATATGCGGATGCCTCCACGGAAAGAGGACAGTGCATGCTGAAGCGCATTTGTGAAAAGCTTGGCTTCGCTTCCCTTGGGTTCCAGTCTCTGGAGGGTCTGCTGGAGGCAATCGGTCTGCCCAAAGAAAAGGTATGTACCTATTGCTGGAACGGGAAAGAATAAAATTGAAATAAAAAACAAACGAGAATATAAGAAAAGCCGAGAATCATTTGATTCTCGGCTTTTTGCGTGGGAATAAATGTACCCAAAGGGTAGCCGCATGCCGTAGTGCAGGAGCACTCTGTAAAATTGATTCAGTTTGACAAACCGAAAGTTGTCAATCCACCCAAAATACTCGGTTATCTTTCCTTTTTGCAGCCTTAGGAATCTCACCGTCAACATATCCAACAGCACAATGACCTATTCCTTCCCACTCTCCTTCGACTCCAATTTCTTTTAATAATTCCTGATATTCCGGAAGTTCAAACTCTTCTTTCGCTCTATGAATCCAAATGCTACCTAAGTTAAGAGAATGTGCTGCAAGCATCATATTTCCCATAACCAGACTTCCGTCATAAACTCTGTTTACCCAGTTTTTATCTGCTAATACAATTAAAATAGCCGGTGCTCCATAAAATGGATCGAATCCTTCTTTCCAGCCGCCTATTTTTGCATTGATTGCTGATAATCTGTCTCGAAGTTCTTTGTTCGTTACCACAATCGTGATGGTTGCTTGTTTTCCCATGCCATTTGCAGCATATAATCCGGCTTCGATAATCTGTTCCAGATCTTCTTTTGTTGGCATATCCGGCTTAAATTTGCGAATGCTTCTGCGTTCTTCCATTGCTTTAATGATTTCGTTCATTTGTTATGCCTTCTCCTCATAATCAATTCTTTCAATCTTAAAAATGACAGGTCTTGTTCCATCCGAACAGCAGGTAATCATTTCATTTTCCTTCTTCATCCAGCCCTTCATAATGGAGCCGCCTTGTAATCCGGTATAAATATAGCGTGAAATAGCATCCCATGCCTCAGAACAGAATGGCATTTTCGGACCGCCTGCAACGGTATCTGCATCACCACTGGTCTTTACCAAGGTATTTAATCCTATGTGCCAGAAATCATCTCTTTCTTCATCTCGGTAAAAAATAAATTCATCTCCCACATTGTAACAAGGGCAGACACCCGAAATTGGATTATCACAATACTGTTGCTGTAATTCTGGATAGAGCTTTTTATCTAATACGGTTACTTTAACTTTATGTTTCATCTCATTCATCTCCATTTACTTGATTTGCTTTTTAATTTATCGTATCATGAAGATGTACCAACAACAAGTACGATATTTTAGAACATATACTATACCTAAATATAGTGTCAGGAGAATTATTATGTCAGATAATCAAAAACATGAACAACGTCGTTTTGCGATAGAGGGTATTAAAAATACTGGTTTTTACTATACAAAGTCTTTGGTTGACGGGAAATATAAACTCCCTATCCTTTATTGTCTGCAATTAGATGGTCCAACAAGGTATAATGAACTTCAGCGTAAGATGGAAACAGCCACTTTCCGATCATTGTCAAAAGCATTAAAAGAATTAGAAGCCGATGGTCTTATTATCCGCAAAGATTATGGGGAAATCCCACCACGAGTTGAGTATAGTCTTTCTGAACGAGGAAAATCCTTAGAACCTGTATTAGATGCTTTCTGCCTTTGGGGACAGGAACATCGAAATGACTGATAAGATTATGAATTTGCTTTTTAGACAAATAACGATTTGTTGTTCCTTTCAGGCGCACCTGCGCCGCCTTTCTTCCTGCTGTTTCCGGCACTGTGGGGAAGGGTTTGGAAAGGGAAACCTTGTGTCCCTTTCCTCGTCTGTGGAGGTTTGGAACCCATTACGAAACGGGTTCCAAGTTTTTGTTACTTTTTAGCATAAAAAGTAAGGATGGAACGCTTTGTTTTGCCGTAAAAGTTCTAAACGGGCGAACCGCCAATGCGGGGCAAATAGACGCTCTATGTACATAACGAGATTCAATTTTATCTGCTATAAGAAAAGCCGAAAACCCTTGAAAACAAAGGCTTTCGGCATTATTATCTGGCGCGCCAAAAGGGATTCGAACCCCCGGCCTTCCCCTTAGGAGGGGGACGCTCTATCCGGCTGAGCTATTGGCGCGTATATCAAATGAAATTGTAAATAGTGAGGATTGAACAACCGCTTAGGAGGCGTGTGCTCTATCCAGCTGAGCAGGAGGACAGCGTGGTCGGAGATTTCTCCGACCCATATTCCAATCTATATTGTAACGGGAAAGGAATTTTCTGTCAATCCTCAGAAATCACTGCAAACGTTCTTCGATGAGCGCAGCAAGCTTTCTTGCCTCTGCATCCATTTTTTTAATATCTGTCCCTTCAATCATCACGCGTACCAGTGGCTCTGTGCCGGAGGTACGAATCAGCACGCGTCCGTCCTGTGCGAATTTTTCTTCCAGCTCCGCAATCCCTCTGCGCACCACATCATCCTCCATGTAGCTGTTTTTCTTTGCATTATTCACGCGCGCATTGACCAGAACCTGTGGCATGGTCTGCATAATGCCTGCCAACTCGGATGCCTTCTTGCCGCTGCGCTTCAGTACGGAAAGCAGCTGAATGGCAGTCAGCGTGCCGTCGCCCGTAGTGTTGTGGTCAAGGAAGATAACATGACCGCTCTGCTCGCCGCCGATGTTGTAGCCATCCGCAAGCATCCGCTCCAAAACGTATCTGTCCCCGACAGAGGTCTGCAAAATATGGATATCCTTTTCCTTGCCCATCATCGTCAGCCCAAGGTTGGACATCACCGTCCCAACAATCGTATCCTTCGCCAATGCGCCTCTTTCCTTCATATCCAGACCGCAGATGGCAAGAATCTTATCCCCATCAATCAGGTTGCCCTTTTCATCCACAGCCAGACAGCGGTCAGCGTCCCCGTCAAAGGCGAACCCGATATCCGCCCCGTTCTGCACAACCATTTTTTTGAGATCATCCATGTGGGTGGAGCCGCATTTATCATTGATATTTGTGCCGTCAGGCTCATTATGGATGATGCACAGGCTTGCGCCCAAATCAAGCATGGCAATGGGAGCCGCTTTATAGGCTGCCCCGTTTGCGCAGTCCAGTGCAACCTTGATGCCGTCAAATTTTTCGGTGGTTGTCCTTGTCAGAAATGCAATATAATCATCTAATGCGTCCTCGGCATATTCCTTCGTGCCAAGCCCGATGCCGGTAGGACTGGGCAGAATTTCCGGATGACTCATGATAATGTTTTCGATTTCATCCTCCAGCGCATCGCTCAGCTTATAGCCCTGATTGTTGAAGAATTTAATCCCGTTATATTCCACAGGGTTATGGGATGCGGAAATCATAACACCTGCATCCAGTCTGTATTTTCTTACCAGATACGCAACCGCAGGCGTGGGGATCACCCCTGCCACAACTGCGTGCGCGCCGACGGAGCAGATACCGGAAACCAGTGCGCTTTCCAGCATATCCCCGCTGATACGGGTATCCATAGCAACCAGAATACGGGGGGCGTGCTTTGTTTCCTTTGTCAGCACATACGCACCGGCTCTGCCTAAGCGGAACGCCAGCTCGCCTGTCAATTCTGTGTTTGCAACACCTCTTACGCCGTCTGTACCAAATAATCTAGCCATTTTTCTTCCTCCAAAACCTTATTCGTTCGCCGATGCACTGCCGTCACCGGAAACGGTTACATCAATATAAACAGGGCTTGCGTTCAAGCCGTTGGGCAAATCCAGATGCACCAGAACCCGATGCGTCCCTTCGGACATGCCGTTTACATGCACACTGCCATTCAGATCCTCTGCGCGCAGTCCGTTCAGGCTGCTGCTGTCACCTGTAACGGTGACATGTGCCGTCCCGAAGGAGTAGGTCTTGCCGTCCTCCTGCCCCAGAATGGTTAAGTGGGATTCGTCCAGTGTGAACTGCTTTCCCTTCTGCGCCGTCTCTATGGCAACCGTTACCTGTACGCTGCTGCGGCTGTCATCATTTAGGGAAATGCCGTCCGGCAGATAATTTTCCAGATTGAATGTCTTTGTCACTGCGGCAGTGCGCCCTGAAACGTCAACGCTGTCCAGATGAATGGAAAGCAGGGCATCCAAATCCTCTTTAGAGCCTGTCACCTCTGCATATTTCGGCGAGCAGGAAACCGTGCCGACCTGATAGCCGTTTGCAGGCGTGCCTGTGATATCCACCTGAATCGGCACCTGCTTTGCATCATGTACCGCATAGGAAACCGTTACCTCGCGGATGCTCAGCGAAACGCCCGTTACCTCTGCGCCATGGTAATCATAGCAGGCAAGCTTTGCGTGAATATCCGTATTTTCTTCCAGCTCCTCCGCGTTGATGATTGCCTTTACCTTCGCAACCTGCCGCACCAGAGATACGGGACCGGAAACGATTGCGGTCTCTGTGCTCAGCACAGGGTCGGAAAGGGTAATGTCGTTGTTGGGCTTGCCGTTTAATTCTACCTCAATGGGAAATTCCTTTGTCCGCAGGGTTTCCACCTGTGCCTCCACAACGGTAGGTGCCTTGCTGCTGATGGCATAGGCTGTACCGCCCTGATCAATGGAAACATTGACGGGCAGCGCAACGGAATCCCCGTTCACTGCATAAGCCAGCTCGGATAAATCCACCGAAGCGGTAATCCAGTCGGGGTTCTGGCTCAGTCTGTCCAGTGCAGTTCGCTGTGCCTTCACCTTTACGGTAATTTTTGTGCTTTTCAGCTCCTCCGCATTGCCGACGGTCAGCCCGCGGGAGGTCAGAGTATCCATATTTTCCAAGGTTAAAGGTCTGCTGTAGCTGCGCGTATCCACAGGCTGCGTGATGTTGATTACCATAAACCACATGGTCGCGGCAATGGCAATGGAAAGCAGCTTCCAGCCAAGATCCTTCGTCAGTAATTCCTGAAATTTTTTCATTCTTTCTCCTGCCGTCCTTTCCAAATGGTTGCAAATGTTTTCTTGCTGCCTTCCTTGCGCGGCTGAGAAATCATATTTTTCAGCTGCTCAGGGGAGAGGTCACGGTAAAGCACGCCGCCCCTTGCCAGAGAGATGGCGCCGGTTTCCTCGGAAACCACAATAACATACGCATCGGAAACCTCGCTTGCGCCGATGGCGGCTCTGTGCCTTGTGCCAAGCTCCATGCTGACCTCGTTGCTGTCCGTCAGGGGCAGAAAGCATGTAGCGGCAGCCACGCGGTTGCGCCGCACAATCACTGCGCCGTCATGCAGTGGTGTATTGTGTTCAAAAATATTGATGAGCAGCTGACTGGAAACGATGGCATCCACAGGAATCCCCGTGCGTTCAAAGTCCCCAAGAGGAACCTTCTGCTCAATCAGGATTAAGGCACCTGTTTTTACAGAGCCCATTTTTTCGGCAGCCTTCACAATTTCATCCACGGTTCGTTGTGCAGCCTTATCATCGGTTTCTTCAGAGCTTCTGGCGAAGGCGGTGAAGAATTTTCCTTTGCCCAGCTGCTCCAGTGCCTTTCGCAGCTCCGGCTGGAATACAACGATAACCGCGATGATGCCGACGGAAATTGTGTTGGAAAGAATCCAAAGAATCGTATTCAGCTTTAAGAGCGTGGCAACCGCCGCAAGGGCAAAAATAACCAGAATCCCTTTGAACAGCACCCACGCGCGTGTTTCCTTGATCCAGAATATGATTTTATAAATAATATAGGCAACAATGAGGATATCCAGAATATCGGAAATGCCGAGGGAGGGCCTTGCGAATTCTGTGATTCCGAGGTTGTCGAAAATGTTTTTGAAAACTTCCATCGTTCACACCCTGTCTATGCTTGTTTTCTCTGTCATGAAATGGTAAGATGTACTTCGTTCGGTACATCAATATGGGCGCAGAAGCCCAATATTTTTCATTATAGCATAAACTATGACAAAGTAACATGAAAAGATGCGGAAAAAATGAAACTTCTTTTCCTATTTTTCCTATGAAAATAGAATGTATATGATTTTTCTATCGGTTTGCTAAAAATATCGAATTGATGTAAAATTCCTGAAAATCATTTCCACGTTTTGGCTGTTTTTGTTTTTGTACAAAAGGCAGAAGGGATTGACTTTGTTCATTTTTTGTGTTTTAATAACGGTATAAAGGAATATTTTTGATATTTTGCCAAAATAAAAGAAAATTCCTTTATTGTTGTCTGACACTAATGCACGTATTCATTTTATATTCTTAAGGAGGAAGATCCAATGGCAGTTAAATTTGCAAACAGAATGAATCTGTTAAAAGGTTCCGAAATCAGAGCTTTGTTGGCACTGACAGCAAAACCCGAAGTTATCTCTTTCGCAGGCGGTATGCCCGCACCCGAGCTGTTCCCTACAGAAGGCGTTAAGGAAGCGGCTTGTAAGGTAATGGATAATATGGGTAGAGTTGCGCTGCAGTACACAGGTACAGACGGTTTTGCATCCCTGCGTGAAAAAATCGTTGCAAGAATGGCAGCGAAAAACGGTATCCATGTAAGCATCGATGATATCCTGATTACAAGCGGTTCTCAGCAGGGTCTGGATTTCTCCGCTCGTGTATTCCTGAACCCCGGCGATGTTGTTCTGGTAGAAAGCCCCTCTTATCTGGGTGCAATCAATGCGTTCAAGGCTTGTGAACCTACTTTCGTAGAAGTTCCTACAGATGATGCTGGTATGATTCCCGAAGAGCTGGATAAGATTCTGGCTACAACAGAAAACGTAAAAATGATTTACGTTATCCCCGATTTCCAGAACCCTACAGGCAAAACATGGACTCTGGAAAGAAGACAGAAATTCATGGAACTGATCAACAAATACGAAATTCCCGTTATCGAAGATAACCCTTACGGCGAGCTGCGTTTTGAAGGCGAATTCCTGCCTTCCCTGAAATCCATGGATACAAAGGATCTGGTAATCTTCCTGGGCACAATGTCCAAGATTTTCGCACCCGGTCTGCGTATCGGTTGGGTTTGCTCCACAAACGCAGAGGTTCTGGGCAAATACAACTTCATCAAACAGGGTGCTGACCTGCAGTCCTCCACAATCGACCAGCTGATCGCAAATCAGTTCCTGGAAGACAACGATCTGGATGCACACGTTGAAAAAATCAAAGCTGTTTATGTAAAGAGACGTGACGCAATGCTGAAAACAATGGAAGAAACCTTCCCGAAGGAAGTAAAATTCACACATCCCGAAGGTGGTCTGTTTACATGGTGCGTACTGCCCGAATACATGGACGCAAAGGTTATCGCGCCTCAGTGTCTGGAAAAGAATGTTGCTTACGTTCCCGGCGGCAGCTTCTTCCCTAACGGCGGTAAGGAAAACCACTTCCGTCTGAACTACTCCTGCATGCCCGAAGACAAGATTGTTGAAGGTATCACAAAGATTGCAGAGGTTCTGAAAGCAAACCTGAAATAATTAAGTCGAAATCAGGATTTCGACTGCGAAAGCCCTCCTTTTCGGAGGGCTTTTTTATGCCGAAATTGACAGTCTGTTTCAAGGAGAATATAATGGATACAGTATGAAAAAGGGTGGACAGAGGATAGACAAAGTGGACAGAGTGGACAGGTAAAAAACACGAAAAAATTGCGAAAGCGGACAGGTAAAGGGTGGACGAAAGAAAGGAAAATTTCAATGGCAAAAGAAAATTTGTCCATACAGATAGAATACGAAAAAAAAGAGGGCGGCGCAGTGCTGAAAAAGCTGCATGGCCGCTGTGCGGAGCTGCATATTCCTGCCAAGATTGATGGGCTGCCCGTCATTGCCGTTGCGGAAAAGGCATTTGCGGCAGAAGGAGAGGCACCCCCTGCGGAAATCGGCGAGGAGAAGGAGGCAAGCCTTTCCTTTGTGACGGAGCCGCCTGCCGAAACCGCAGAAGGACAGGCATTGCGAAGGGTTTTCCTGCCGGATACGATTACGGAAATTGGGGCGTTTGCTTTTGCGGGCTGTGCCGCACTGGAGCGGGTACATCTGCCGGAGAGATTGACGGCGGTTTCCAAGCGGATGTTCGATGGCTGTGGGGCGCTGCGGGAAATTTCCCTGCCGAGGACGGTCAGAAGCATCGGGGATTATGCGTTTTACGGCTGTGAGCGGCTGCAGGAGCTTCGTCTGCCGGAGGGCGTGGAAAGCATCGGGCGGTATGCCTTTTATAACTGCCGCAGGATGGAGAAAATCAATATCCCACTGGCGGCAAGGGAATTAAATACGGGGCTGTTTCTGAACTGCGACAGTCTGAAACACCTTTCCTTCGGGCGTTGCAGACATATTTCCGATTTGATTTCGGGGCTGAACCATGAATTGCAGCTGTCGATTGATTTCCCCATCGAGGGCGGCGAAACGAAGCACGCAGAGCTGGTACTGCCCGATTTTCAGTATGAATATATCGAGGATACGCCGGCAAGGCTGTTCCATCAGGTGAATTACGGCACGGGGCATATTTTCCGCCAGTGCATCGGGAATTCCGAGATTGACTTCCGCCGCTATGATGAGATTTTCTACCTGACGAAGCGCGAGGATGCCGCGGAAACAGTGCTTTTGCTTGCCATGAGCCGCCTGCGGTATCCGTACCGCTTGCAGGAGAAGCACAGGGAGGTCTACCTTGATTATCTGAGGGAGCATTTGCTTTGGGCGGCGGCGTATTTCATGGAGCAGAAGGAGGGGGAAACCCTGCGGCTGTTCGCGGATTGGGGACTGCTGACGGCGGAAACCACACCCGAATTGATTGCCCTTGCACAGAAAAAGGGGCAGACCGCAGTGCTCAGCTTTTTGATGGATTATCAGCATAAGCACTTTGCTGCAGCACGAAGGAAAAAAACATTCGACCTATAATAATGCAGATTTTTGATACACCGCAGAACCATGAATATGGTTCTGCAAATGGGGGTACAGGGGAATCATTCCCCTGTCAGGGTGTGGGACAGCGTCCCACGGCTTTAAGGTTTTAGAAAGAAGGTGAGAAGGCATGAACGAAACACATCAAAACCTCATCCGTATCGGTACGGATATTTTAAGCGCATCGCGTAACGAGCTTTACCTTTCCATGCGCTTTCTTGATTTGGCACTCAGCGGTCTCAGATACGAAATGAACCTTTCCTCCCTGTACGTCGGGACAGACGGCGAAAAGATACTGTTTAACCCACGCTACCTCGTACAGCGCTATCTGAGCGACCGTGTGCTTGTCAATCGCGCCTATCTGCACATGGTTCTGCATTGCCTGTTCCGCCATCCCTTCCATCTGAACCATCGGGATGAGGAGCTCTGGCACCTCGCCTGCGATATCGCGGTGGAATCTATCGTGGATTCGCTGCCCGTGAAGGCGGTGCGGCTCGTTGTCTCCGATAAACGAAACGAAATGTACGATATGCTCCGCAGAGAATTGAAGGTGCTTTCCGCCGAGGGCATTTATCGCGTGCTGGAAGAAAAAAAGCTTTCCTTGCAGGAATTCGGTAAGCTGCAGCTGGAATTTTGGGTAGATGACCATGTCTTCTGGGAGCATCAGAAGGATGACGAGGACGAGAATAGCAAGGACGAAGATAACCAAGATAACAGCAACGACCAACAGCAGGAACAGGAAGAGAAGGATGAAAAACAGCAGCAGCTGGAGGAAAAATGGACGGAAATCGGCGAAAAGACCGAAACCAACCTCGAAACCTTCTCCAAGGATATGGGCGCAGAGGCAGGGGAGCTTCTGCAATATCTGAAGGTCGAGAATAGGGAGCGCTACGATTATCGGCAGTTTTTGCAGAAATTCGTGACGCTCAAGGAGGATATACGCGTGGATGACGATGCCTTCGATTTTATCTTCTATACCTATGGCTTGCAGATGTACGGCAATCTGCCGTTGATTGAGGCATTGGAATATAAGGAGGTCAAAAAGGTGGAGGAGCTGGTGATAGCCATTGATACCTCCGAATCCTGCGAGGGGGAAACGGTGAAGCGGTTCTTAGAGGAAACCTACGCGATTCTTTCGAGCAGTGAAAGCTTTTTCCATAAAATGAACGTGCATATCATACAGTGCGATGCGGCGGTGCAGATGGATAAAAGGATCACCTCCAAGGAGGAGCTGGCGCAGTTTATGGAGGATTTTGCATTGCGCGGCAGCGGCGGTACGGATTTCCGCCCTGTGTTCCAATACGTTGATAAATTGATTGCCGAAAGGGCGTTTCAGAACCTGAAGGGTCTGATTTATTTCACAGACGGCTACGGCACCTTCCCCAAGCGCAGACCGCCTTATGATGCCGCCTTTGTGTTCTATCATGAGGATTATACGGATGTCGGTGTGCCGCCATGGGCGATGAAGCTGATACTGGGGAAAGAGGATTTGTCCTTGGGACTGCCGTCTCATGGGCGTTAGGAGGATAGCATGAATATTAAAAAAGCGAAGGAAGAAATCAAATATGCCATTCAAGCGTATCTTGCGAAGGACGAGTTTGGGGAATACCGTATTCCTGCGGTCAGACAAAGACCCGTTCTGCTGATGGGCGCGCCCGGTATCGGGAAAACCGCCGTGATGGAGCAGGTGGCGAGGGAGTGCGGTGTGGCACTGGTATCCTACAGCATTACGCACCATACGCGCCAGTCTGCCATCGGGCTGCCCTTTATCAGCAAGAAGGAATACGGCGGAAAGGAATACACCGTAACGGAATACACCATGAGCGAAATTATCGCATCGGTTTATGATAAAATGGAGGAAACGGGCCTGCAGGAGGGGATTTTGTTTATTGATGAAATCAACTGCGCCTCCGAAACGCTTGCGCCTGCGATGCTGCAATTTTTGCAGTGCAAGACCTTTGGGGCGCATAAGGTGCCGGAGGGCTGGCTGATTGCCGCGGCAGGCAATCCCCCCGAATACAACAAAAGCGTGCGCGAATTTGACGTAGTAACGCTTGACCGTGTGAAGAAAATCGACGTAGAGCCTGATTTTTCCGTTTGGAAGGAATATGCCTATCAGCAGGGCATCCATGGGGCGATTCTGTCCTATCTGGAAATCCGTAAGGACCATTTTTATGCCATGGAGACAACGGTGGATGGCAAGCGGTTTGTGACGGCGAGAGGGTGGGAGGATCTTTCTACCATCCTGAAGGTGTATGAGGATATGGATCTGCCGGTAGAGGAAGGGCTGATTTATCAATATTTGCAGCACCGCAGGATTGCGAAGGATTTTGCGAATTATCTGGATTTGTACCGCAAATATCGCACCGATTACCGCGTGGACGACATTTTGCAGGGGAAATATACCAAGCAGGCGGTGACGAAGCTGCAGGAGGCACCGTTTGACGAGCGACTGAGCGTGATGGGGCTTTTGCTGAGCAGGCTTTCCGAGGGCTTCCGAGGGGCATACGAGGCGGATTTGACTGTAACGGGACTGCATGGGGCACTGCTGGAGCTGAAGGAGCGGTTCAACAGCCCCTACTGCAAGGAAACGCCATGGGAGAACCTCTTTACGGGACTGCTGGAGGAAAGAGAAGCCGCCTTTGCGAAGGAGCGGAAGGCAGGACTTCTGGAAAAAACGGCGGAGCATGCCTGCTTGAAGGAATTGGAGCGGCTGCATTTCTTCCTTGCGGAGGGAAAACGGAACGGCTGCCGGGAAAAGGAGGAGGCGTTTGCGCTGGTGAAGGGACTTTTCGCAAAAGAGGCGGAAGGACGGGAAAACGCCATTGCGGATGCGTCTGCGATGCTGGACAATGCCTTTGCATTTCTGGAGGAGGCGTTTGGCGCAGGGCAGGAGATGGTTATCTTTATTACGGAGCTGACCACGAACTTCTATAGCGTGAAATTCATCAGCGAGAATGGTTCGGAGAAATATTACCGGTATAACGCGGAGCTGCTGTTTGATGAAAAGCAAAAGACGATTTTGCAGGATATCGAGAAGGCGAAAACGGAACTAAATCTTCTGTTTTAAAGAAAAGAAAAAGGCTGTCATCCCTTTTACTGGAATGACAGCCTTTTTGATTGCTTTCGTTTAATATTTGCTCCAATCCGGCTCTGCGGTCAGGGCTGTCCATGTTTCATGCTTGGAATCCTTCTGCTCATAGGTGTGGCTGTTGGTTGCCTCCTGTACAGCCAGATAATACCATGCGCCGGGCTGATTATCGGGCCATTTGGTCATGCTGTCCAAAAGGTCGGCCTTTGTTTCGGGCATACGGCAAAGCACACGGTTAATCAGTGTCATTGCCTCTGCTCTTGTAATCGGGGCATCGGGGTGGAAGCTGCCGTCCGTATAGCCGCTTACCCAGCCAAGGGTGGCGGCACGCTCGATTTCCTTTTCCGCCCAATGACCGGAAATATCCGTAAAGCTGCTGTTTTCCTCTGCCTTACCGCTGTCAAAACGGGCGCAGATGGCGGCAAATTCCGCACGGGTGATGGGTGCCTGCGGTACAAAGCCGGTTGCTGTGCGGCCCTTGAGAATATTCATGCCTGCCATGGTGGAAACTGCTGTGTTGTACCAGCTGTCCTCTGTTACATCGGCAAAATCGTTGTGCTTGCTGAGGTTTTCGCTGCGCACCTCCTCCTTCAGCAGGCGGAAGAAGATAGCGGCGGTTTCCGCACGGGTGATGTTGCCCTGCGGCCTTACGTTGCCGTCTTTATAGCCTACAACATAAGCAAAATGATTGCTGCCGTTGAGCAAATCGGGAACCTTTGTCGGCGTGGTTTCGCCGGTATTGTTGTCTTTGTTATTTTCTTTGTTATTTTCTTTGTTGTTATCCTTGTCCTTGTTTTCGTCTTTGCTGCTGCTGTGGTGCTTTTTGCCAAAGATATAGGTGTAGGTGACATCACCGCTGATGCCGTTTTCTTCGGTATTCGGTGTCACATCCCAATGACCGGGGGTGTTTTCATAGCCTGCGGCAGGAATCATGATGGCGGGAACATGGCTTGCATCCAATGTGCCGCTTGCAGAACCATTTGCCTGCGGATGCAGTACAACGGTAACCGTTTTATCCTCTGCGGTATTGCCCGACCAATAGCCGTTTACGATTTTGAAGGTGACGGTGGCATTTTTTGCCCAGTGTGCATAAACGGTTGCCGCACCCTCGAAGGTTCTGGTGCTAAAATCAATGGGTTCTCCGGAGGAATTATCTGGACTGTCATACCATCCAAGGAAGGTGTAGCCTTCCCTTGCGGGCGAACGCAGGGGATCAATCCGGTTGCTGTTTGCAGGTACGCGGACATAGCGTTCGGTAGGTCTGCCCTCTGAAAGCTCCCAATCGCCGCCGTTGGCATCAAAGGTAACAATGGGCCACCATTGCGCCACGAAATTCAAATCAGACTTTATCGGCATATTCTGAATGTCCCTACTGGTGTAGAAGGTGCCTGTGGCGGCAGAGGAATCCGCCGCATGGGTCGCAGGCTCGTCTGCGTCCTCTGCATCCTCTGTATCCTCTGTATCCTCCTGCTCTCCCTCTGTATCGGATGGTTCAAAATCATCCGCCCAGCCCTCGAAGTAGTAGGTGTGTGTAAGCTCTGCGACGGGGGTGGGAACGGTATCAAGTGTAGAACCGTAAGGAACGGGACAGCTTATTGAGTAACCATCTGTATTAAAATGCCCCCGTGCAGGCTGGGAGTAGTCCGCATAGAAGGTTACGGTGCAGTCCTCGTGTGACCATTTGCCGTAAAGCGTGAGGTTTTTTGTGTCATTTGCGTTGTCTTCAGGGAAGGTATAACTGTCGCTCATTGCTGTGCCGGTTAATTCTTCGTTTGTATACCAACCGCTAAAACTCCATTTTGTATCAGCAGAGGTTACTCTTTTAATCGTAAAGGTCGGATTTTTGCCGACATTGCTTTCTTTTTCTGTCTGCTGTGCAGGCAGTTTCGCATCCTCAGGTACCTCTGTGCCGGTTACCCAACGATAGGTAATCGTATAGGTATCCGCTTCGGGGAAGGTGTAGGTGTATTCGTAGTCGCCGTCCTCGGTGATGGCATCCGTATTGGTATCGGGGGCGTTGTTCCCCCAAGTGCCGGGTGCTTTGTAGCCATCCGACGGTTTCATATCTTGATTATCTACATGAGGAATCAAATCGGATGTCAGCGTGCCCTTGCCGTTGCGCAGGGGAACATTGACGGTAATGGTTTCCGTATTATTTGTTGGGGTTATATTGTTGTACCAAGCGCTTTCCGTATTCCAACTGCCGTTTACAACGGTAAAGGTAACCGCTTTTGTGCCGATTTTCGTCCAACGCCCATAGAGGGTGATATTTCCTGTTAGGGCTTCGCCGTTTTTGTTATAAGGCTTTGTGCAGGCGGAATCCTTATACCAGCCGTCAAATTCATACCCCTCTTTGGATGGTACGTCGGGGGTAAAGGGGACGGTTCCGCTGTCGCTCAGTGGAAGGGAAACGGTGGAAGGCAACAACTCTGCGTCTTCGGGGATGAAAGAGCCAATCCATTGGAAATTTACATCAATGGAAGGAATCCAACGCCCATACAGGGTGAAATCACTGCCGAAGGCGGCATATACGTTATCCTGATAGGCAACGTATTTTTTTCCTTCATACGTCCAAGTTTTCTTTTCGTCTCCCTCATGGTCAATGCGGTCATCCCAAAGACGATACCAACCGTCAAATTTTAATTTCATGGTGTCGCTTGTGGTTTCATTTTGTGCCGGAGTTGTGGGGCTGTGCTTCACACCACGCGCGGCGTGCTCGTGGTTGGGCGGATTGAAATCCGGTGTCCAACGCCCTGCCCATTTATAGTCCACACAGACGGGATCGGTAATGGTAATGACTGCTTTTACGCCGTAGGCAGTCCCTTTTGTGTCTACAGGGGGAATCGGCTGAAGGCTGAGTGCCGTTTGAATACTGTCGCCACGGCCGATATCGGAAAGGCTCCGCTCGATGCGCAGAAAGGGGGTTGCGGCAAATTGCGGATTGCCGTTTTCATATCCCGTAAAGCGGTAATAATCTACAGAGGCAGTTTCGTTGATGGCACTGCTTGAGAGGATATGGTGCTTTTCCTTCAATTCCTTCCAAGTATGCGAGGTATGCGCTGTGGATTTTTCTTGGAAGTCCTTCACATCGATATCCAGGCTTTTCGTATTTGGATTGACATTTGCGTCAATCTGAATCAGCAGCTCATTGAGCGCCGCACCAATATCATGCACTTGGCTCAATCCCTTGAAATAGGGTGTGCCATCCTGTGTGGTGGAATTGCCGCAGATTCCGGCCATGGTTTCATTGAATTGTGTACGCTGTTTCTCTGCAGTCATAGAGGAATCCTCCAAGTTCAGCGCACGGAAGTCACCAAAGCCGAAGATGGTAGCGCCATAATTATCTTTCAATTCCTTTGCCGCTGCCTGTGCCGCTTCGGGGCGGAGACTCTGAACGCCTACGCCGTTCTGATAGGGCAGAGAGCTGGCGGCAACAAAGATGATAAGGTTGCGGTCCTTGCTGTTTGTCTTGTGTTCTTTTGCAATTTTTGCCAACTGCTCTGTGATTTGCAGACCTGCATCCATACGGGAGGCACCTGCGTGCCAAGATACCATTTTATCAACATCAATGACAGCCTCGGCATCAGAGATGCTCATAAAGACGTTATCGTAGCTTTCATCGGCAAGATAGCCATCCGGCATCTGCGGCAGGGTTGTTTCGTCGTTACCTGGGATGCTGCTCCATTCTGTCCAACCGCCTTGGGAATGGAATACAGGTGAGCCATCTGTGTCATGGGTATAATAGCCTGTGTTCAAGCTGGGGTTTTGGGTTGCAGATAGCCTTGCGCCGGGGTGCTGACTTTCGATGTATGAATCGGATGAGCCGCTGTTATTGATACGCCCAAAGCCTGCGATTGCCACCCGATGTGCGCCTGTGGTGGGGGCAGGAAGATTTTTCAGCAGACTTTCCATGGACTTGAGAATATCCGCTCGCTCCTGCCCATACTGCGTTGTATCGGTTTGCGTATTCATAAAGGTGGATTGCTCTATCAAGAAGATGATATCGCAGGGCTTAACGGTGTGGGATTGGTTTTTCGTATCCGTCAGATAGGCTTCGATTTGCGCTGTAATCTGCCCTGTTTCCGTTCCGCTGCTGTCAAAAGCGTGTTCCACTGTGGCGGTGATGTGCGACTGTGTGGTACTTTCCTCTTCTGCCAATGCGGAAGCAGGCAAAAGGGCGAGTATCATGGAAAACACCAAAAGATAAGAGAGTATGCGTGTTTTCATGAGATTCCTTCCTTTCTGTTATGAATGATTTTCGATAAAATTTGCTGTTTTTGACGATTTTTATTTTACTGCAAGGGAAATACCCAGTCAAGCGAGTGCAAATAATTTCGAATGATTTTGTATGGATTGAATAATCGCTATCAGGTTATTCTTCTGTCTAAATAATTTCGACTTTACTCAAAATGCTCCGGATGAAGTCCCGACCAGCCTGTTTGAGGCATGGTCAGCAGACGATAGATATCCTCCTGCTCTATCTCGAAATCGAAGATATCGAGGTTTGCCTTCATGCGCTGTGGTGCGGAGGATTTCGGCAGGGGCAGGACATTATTTTGCAGGCAGAAGCGCAGACAGATTTGCGCCGGACTTTTGCCGTATTTTTTCGCAAGCTCCAGAACCAGAGGGTCCTCCAGAAGCCGCCCTCTGCCAAGGGGACTCCATGCCTCCGCCTGTATGCCGCGGCTCTGGCAGAACTGTAATGTTTCATACTGCGGATAGCCGGGGTGAAATTCAAACTGATCAATCATAGGGGCGGTATTGGCGGTTTTCAGAACGTGCAGGAGGTGCTGCGGCAGGAAATTGCAGACACCGATGGCACGCACTGCGCCTTCATCATAAAGCCGCTCCAACGCACGCCAGCTTTCCGTTACCAGCGGCTTCCAATCCGCACCGGGGAAGGGCAGGGGCCAATGAATGAGGAACAAATCCAGATACTGCACCTGCAAATCCTTGAGGGAGGCTTCAAAGCTTGCCATAGTTTTATCATAGCCCAAATCCGTTTTCCAGACCTTAGAGGTCAGGAACAGCTCTCTGCGGGGGATACCGCACTGCTGCAGGGCGTTGCCAATCATTTTTTCGTTTTCGTATCTTCTGGCGGTATCGATATGACGGTAGCCGGATGTTAAGGCATCCAGAATGATTTTTTCCTCCTGCACCAGATAGGTGCCAAAGCCAAGGAAGGGCATTTCCGTACCGTTTTCCAAAATAAATCCTTTTTCACTAATCATGGCTGTTTCCTCCTTACAATTCTTCCAACAGCGCAAGTGCAAGCGTTGTCAGCGTTTCTTTTGTGTTTTTTTCGGGCGCATGCAGAACGATATCCAACAGCTCTGCAAGGATAGTGCCTAGGATTTTGCCGTGCGGCGCACCGAGCGCCATCAAATCCTGCCCCGTTAGGGCAAGGGTTTTCAGAGAAAGGCAATCCCCTGCCGCAAGGATTTTTTCCAAGGCGGCTTTTGTTTCGGCGTGGGGAGAGGCGGGACGCAGGATGCTTTGCAGAAGCAGAAGCTGCTCTGTTGCCTCCTGTCCGATGGTGCTGAGCTTTTTGCGGAGCGGATAGGGCTCTGTCGGCAAATCCGCGGACAGCTCATCCAGAAGCAGGGAAATCCGCTTGATGGAGTGGTTATCGAGCCGCATACCTCTTAAAAAGCCCTTCACCTCACCGGTGGGGTAATGCTGCAAAACAATGCACCACCGCAGAATACTATCCTTCGGACAAAGGGAAATTTCCTCCAAAAGGGTCCGGCTGTTTGCGATAAGGCTTGCGGAAAGGGTCGCATCTATCTGTGCGAGCAGACCGCTTTCCCAGAGCAGGGGCATTTTTTTCGCAAAGGGGGCAAGCCAGAGCTTTTGCAGCTCCTCGCGAATTCGCTCCGCACTGATTTTCTGAATCAGCGCCGTATTGGCGCAGAGAGCTGCCCATGTTTCGGGGTCAATCGCAAAGCCAAGCTGCGCGGAAAAGCGCACACAGCGCAGCATCCGCAGGGCATCCTCCTGAAAGCGCTTTGCCGGCTCACCTACGCCGCGAATGATGCCTGCGGCAATATCCTCCTGCCCATGGAAGGGGTCGCGAAAGCCCTCCTTGGGGTGATAGGCAATGGCGTTCATGGTAAAATCGCGGCGGAGCAAATCCTCATTCAGCTTTTTGGTGAAGGAGACCTCGTCCGGATGGCGGCAGTCGGCATATTCGCCGTCGATGCGATAGGTTGTGACCTCATAATTTTCATGATGCAGGACGACGGTAATCGTGCCATGCTTGATGCCCGTATCAAAGGTATGGTCGAAGATGGTCTTGGTTTCCTCGGGCAGGGCGGAGGTGGTGATGTCCCAATCCTGCGGCATGCGCCCCAGAATGGAATCGCGGACACAGCCCCCGACGATATACGCCTCATGACCGCCCTCATTCAGTTTATTCAGAATCCAGACCGCGTCCTGCGGAATGGCAATATTCAGCTTCTGCAAGGCTTCTCCTCCTTTTCGGAAATTTTTGCATTTATTATACCATAAAAATATTTCTGATACAAAAAAAGAACATCTGCGGAGAACAGATGCTCTTTTTTCTATAGGGGAAATAATACAAGGGATTTCAATGGGCCTGCACGGCCCTAAGTCGAAATCAGGATTTCGACTTGTTTAGACGGAGGAATAAACAGACGAGTTCCATCGGCTGAAAAGCCTTGAAACTTGCTGTTTTCCTCGTCGGAAGTAAATTCCGCCTGCGGATTATAGTCGGGAAACTCGTTCGTTTCCCGAACCCTTCCGCTGTTTCGGAGAATTTTTTAGTATTTTACTTCTTATCGTAAGGCTTTACCGTAACCTCTTTTTTATCGAAGTCGATGAAAATCTGATAAGCGTAGTTATCCTCGCTGGTATCCCAGACCTCAACGAATTTCGGGGTTACCTCGATGATGATTTCGGAATCCTCGTGGCTGTATTTATTGTAGCTGCCCCAGAGGTGTTTTTTATAAAGGCCTTCAAACACTCTGCCGGGCTCCTCCACAACCAGACCGCAGTTTTTCGCAGTCCCTTCCACCTGAATGCCGCCATAGCAGAGGGCAACATTGGGGTTTTCGTAAAGCTGCTTTGTTTTGCGGAAGTCCTTGTCTGTTTTGAAATAGATTTTGTCATTATAGAACAGGCAGCTGACGTTGCGCACCATAACGTAATCGTTTACGCTGCTGGCAAGCGCCATAATCTTCCAATCGCCCAGCTGTTCAAAGAAAAGGGCTTTTGCCTGTTCAAAGGTAAGGTTTTTGTCTAAGCTGAATTTCATTTCGGTTTCTCCTTTATTTCTCTGTGCTTTTTATACTCAGATTTTTGTTTCGTCCGCTTTCTTTATGGTGCTTGCCTTTTTATTTTTTGCAGAGGCATTGCCGTGGATGATGGGGCTTAAGTGCTTATACAGCAGCATTGCGCCAACGGAGTTGATGCCGCATTTAATCAGGTTGAAGGGCAGAATCCCAAGGATTGCCAGTGTGAATACATTGGAAATCAGAGGGTTGACCTCGGTACACATGGCTACGAAATAGCTCATATCCTGTCCCATCAGTGCCATATAGAAGGGAATGATGATATACAGGTTGGTAAAGATGGCAACGATGCCTGTGAAGACAGAGCTGATTGCCATACCGATGATTGCGGTTCTTTTAGATTTTTTCTGGTGATACATGATAACGGGAGGCAGCACATACGCACAGCTGAGCAGGAAATTTTGCAGCTCGCCCGTAAATGCGGAGGAGGTGCCCTCGGTTGCCAGCTTCAGCAGGATTTTCACCAGAATGATGCAGACTGCCTGCAAAGGCCCCATGGCAAAGCCGCCGATGATTTCTACCAGACCTGCCAAATCAAAATTCATGAAGGGGGGCAGGAAGGGGAGCGGGAAATCAATATGCAGTAGGATGCAGCAGATGGCACCCATCATGGCAATCATGGTTAAATCTCTGGTTTTGAATTTCGTTTTCATGTTTCATTCCTCCAATTTTTTTGATTGGATTCTTCTTAAGACTTGCGATTGACACTGCATTTTTGCAATAAAAAAGCCCTCGGAACACATTCCAAGGGGCATTGCATGCGCAAACGAATTTTCATGCGAGGTACGCATGAACAGCATCAAAGTTTCTTCTCTCATCCGGACTATTACCGTCGGTCATGGAATTGCACCATATCAGCCTTCGTATCTTTCAGCACTTCGCGCTTTAAGATACCGGAGGGTCGCGGACTTTTACCGCCGGTAGGGAATTGCACCCTGCCCCGAAGAATCACGTTATATTTTTCACATTTCAACCATAACACAAAAGGCTGTTGCGTGCAAGAGGAAAATGTAAAATTTGTGAAAAAATTATTTTTTAAAAAATTTGAAAAATGTTGTTGACAGGAGAACAAGTTCGTGATAATATATCTCTTGCAGTTAGGAATTGCAAAACAAAGCAAACAAACATTATGCGCCTTTAGCTCAGTTGGTAGAGCAACTGACTCTTAATCAGTGGGTCTAGGGTTCGAGTCCCTAAAGGCGCAGCTTGAAAAAAGCGGGATGGATTAACTTAGGGTTGGTTCATTCCGTTTTTATATTTTATAATTTTATATTTTAAAGGATAACAGCCATTCTCGGTACGGTCGGGAATGGTTCTTTTTTTTGCCCTTGCCCCATAGAATGTTTCAGAGACGATGTTCGGTCGCGGTGAAACAGGGGGAGTGAAGTATGGAGGAGATCTATGAAAAAATCATGCGAGAGGGCTACGGCTTGCAGCTGCGCCACGGCACAAGAACGCGGACAGGTCTGGTCTGCCGGACAGACAGGGGACTTCGCGAGCTGAAAAAGCCGCGCGGCAGTACGGACAGCCTGCGGCTTGCGTTTGATGTGAAAAAGCGGCTCAGGGAAAACGGCTTTGCGAACATCAGCCGCTGCTACCCGACACTGGAGGGCGAGCCGTTTTATCGGCAGGACGGGACGCTTTATATTCTGGAGGATGTGCTGCCGCAGGGGACACTGGCGGAGGACAGCGCGGAGACCTTTTTGCAGGGGGCGGAAACCTTAGGCGAGATGCACGCGGCGGCAAAGGGGCTTGCAAGCGAGGCGGCACACTGGGAGAAAAACCGCCTGCCGCAGCTATACGCCAAACGGCGGAGCGAGCTGGCGAAGGTGCGCCGCAGGAACGACAAACGGGGCAGCTATGACGCGATTGATTTATTGCTGTTACAATATTATGAGCCATACATGGAACGGGCGGCAGAGGCAGAGGAGCTGCTGTGCAGGGGCGGCTATGCGGAGGCGATCGCACGGACGGCGCAGGAGGGCGGCTTCTGCCATAATGCCTACAAGGGGGAGGCACTGCGGCAGGAGACGGATGGCAGGATTTTTGTGGGGAATTTCGATAAATGTATCGCAGAATTGCCATTGGCAGACCTTGCGGCATATATCCGCCGCTATTTCAAGAAAACGGAGGGGACGGCGGCAGGGATTTCTGCTATGCTGGAGCGTTACGGCAGGCATTGCCCCCTTTCCGAGAGAGATATGATTTTATTGCAGGGGATGCTGCTGTATCCGGAGAAATTCCTGCGGCTCGTCAATGAATATTATAATCGGCGCAGAACGTGTGTCTCGCCTGCGATGCGAGAGCGGCTTGCGGCGGCGGCGAAGGAAGAACTGAACGGAACGAGGCTGAAAAGCATGATTGCGGGCGGTTGTTAGGAGAACACGCTAAGTCGAAATCAGGATTTCGACTTGTCAGGACAGAAGAATAAACCGATGAGTTCCGGCGGCAAAGCCTTGAAACTCCCGGTTTTCCTCAAGTGGGCAAAGCCCCCTTTGCGGATTTTACTCGGGAAACTCTTTGTTTCCCGAACCCTTCCGCTATGATTAGGAGTACTTTCGCACCGGGCGAAGTACTTTTTTTGTTGCAACTTCTCTGACTAGGGATTAAAATAGAGGATGAAGAACTCTGCAAAATTTTCCCCGAAGGAGGAGAAAAGGATGAAGAAATATCATTTTCAGGAAAACGAGAAGGACTTTGGCTCTACCGTTCGTTTGGATGCGATAAATGATAAGGTAAAGGAAATCAAGAAAAAAGAGGAAACAGACGAGCTGGGGGACGCAAACGAATTTCTGAATGTGTTTGAATCGGAAAAATTCGACGACCCTGCGGAAACAGATGAAAATACAGAGGATGCCCTTGTGGATACCCTAGAGGATGCGGATGCTTTGGAGGATGCCTTGGGCGAAACAAGAAGGGACGGTGTCTTCCCTGCGCCTGCCGAGAAAGAAGCCGAGGAGGACGACTGGGAGGACGATGACGAGGAATACGAAGGAGAGGGACGCGGCATTTTTGCCTTGGGCGAATCCTTTGGGCTGAATAAAAAAACGGTTGCACTGGTAATTGTTCTGGCGGTGCTTGCATGCGGAATCGGGTTTTCTCTGGTGCGGTGCAGCTTTCACCCGAGCAAGACAATACCCCTTGCGGAGGAGGAGGCAGGGACACCCCTGCTGATTCAGACAGACCGCGGAAACGGCGAATATCTGGCGTATGATATTGCGGAGCAGGAGCGGAAAACCGTATTGCTGACGGAGAAAACAAAAATGACGGACGCAAGCGGACGCAAGATTTCCAAGGCAAGCCTTGCGGAGGGCGACCTTCTGGCGGCGGAGCTGGATGAGGACGGCAAAACGCTCATCAGCGTGGACTACAGCAGTAATGCCATCCGCACAGAGGAGGCAACGGGGCTGACCGTCAACCGCAAGAAGCGGACGCTGACGAATAAAGCAGAAAATCTTTCTTATTCCTATGAAAAGGAAAGTGTATTTTTCTATGACGGAGAGGAAATTGATGCGGCGGACTTAGCACCCTGCGACGAGCTTCTGCTGAAGCTGGTGGGGGATACGGTCTGGTCGGTTGAGGTGCAGGCATACCATGGGTATATCGTGGTGGAAAACACGGATGCAGTGAAAAACGGCAAAATCCAGCTGGATGAGGCAGAGGCCGTTCCGCTTACAGAGGGGATGCAGCTTGCCGCAGCAGAGGGACACCACACCGTAACGGTGACCGGCTCGAATATTGAGACCAGAAAGGATGCCGTTGTGGTGGAGGCAGGCGAGGAAACGGTCTATGACCTTTCCAAGGCGCAGGAAAAAATGGGCGTTATCATCATCAATGCCAATGTGAAGGACTATAAGCTTTACATCAACGGTGCGGCGGCGGAAAGCCCTGCGGTGCTGCCGATGGGAGAATATGATTTGGTTATCCTGAAAAACGGCTATACGGAATGGAGTCAGCATGTGACGCTGGATAAGGACACGCTGAATGTGACAGCGGAGCTGCAAAAGGATGTGCAATATGGCACACTGACCGTTACGGCGGATGTGGACGGCGCATGGGTGTATATCAACGGCGAGGAATACGGCGTAGCACCGATGCAGGTAAATCTGCCCTATGGCTCTTATAACGTGATGCTGGAAAAGAGCGGTTATCAGAGCTATAAGCAGAGCATACAGATTTCGTCCCAAACGGCGGCAATCCATGCAACGATGGAATAAAGACGAAACGGCTTCAGATAAAATTCGAGGAGGAAAGAAGAATGGAAGACTATCGTGTAAGATATCAGCAATGGCTGGATGATCCTTTTATCGACGAGGAAACAAAAGCAGAGCTGAGAGGCATTACAGACGAAAACGAAATCAAGGAGCGGTTCTTTAAGGAGCTGGAATTCGGGACAGGCGGTCTGCGCGGCATTATCGGCAACGGCAGCAACAGACTGAACCGCTATACCGTTGGGAAGGCTTCGCAGGGACTGGCAAATTATATCAAAAAGGAAGGCACACAGAAGCAGGGCGTTGCGATTGCATACGATTCCCGTTTCATGTCTCCCGAATTTGCGGAGGTGGCAGGGCTGATTTTTGCGGCAAACGGGATTCCTGCGTATGTATATCCCTCTCTGCGCCCCGTTCCCATGCTTTCCTTTGCGGTGAGAGAGCTGGGCTGTACGGCAGGGGTTGTGCTGACGGCAAGCCATAACCCTCCCGAATACAACGGCTATAAGGTATACTGGGCAGACGGCGCACAGGTGGTTGCACCCAGAGATAAGGGGATTATCACAGAGGTGAACGCCGTAGAAAACTTCGGACAGATTCAGCGGATGGAAAAGGCGGAGGCTGTGGAGAAAAAGCTGTATAACCTCATCGGCGAGGAAGTGGACGAAGCGTTTGACAGAAACGTGCAGGCACAGCTGATGAACCCCGAAATGATTGCAAGAATGGGAGATAAGCTGAATATCGTCTATACGCCCCTGCATGGCTCCGGCAATCTGCCGGTGCGCCGCAATCTGGCAAAGGCAGGCTTCAAAAACGTATTTATCGTAAAGGAGCAGGAGCTGCCGGATTCTTCTTTTTCTACTGTGGATTACCCCAATCCGGAGGACACGAAGGTGTTCACATTGGCGCGGAAGCTGGCGGCTGAGGTGAACGCAGATGTGCTGATTGGGACAGACCCAGACTGTGACCGTATGGGTGCGATGGTGAAGGATTCCGAGGGTAATTTTGTTGCACTGACGGGCAACATGGTTGGCGCACTGGCAACGGATTACATTCTTTCTCAGAGAAAGGAGCAGGGCAGACTGCCCGCAAACGGCGTGGTGGTGAAAACCATCGTAAGCACAGAAATGATTACACCCATTTGCAGAGCGTACGGCGTGGGGAAAATTGATGTGCTGACCGGGTTTAAATACATCGGGGAGCAGATTAAGGGCTTTGAGGAAACAGGCTCTCATACCTATCTGTTCGGCTTTGAGGAAAGCTACGGCTGTCTGGCAGGGACTTATGCAAGGGATAAGGATGGCGTTTATGCGGCAGTTCTGGTCTGCGAAATGGCGGCTTATTATAAGGAAAAGGGCATGACGCTGTATGAAGCGCTGCTGAAGCTGTATGAAGCATACGGCTATTACCGCGATGGCGTGAAATCCATGACGATGAAGGGTCTGGAGGGGATGGCAAGAATTCAGCGCATCATGAAAACCTTCCGCGAAAATACGCCGAAGGAGCTGGGCGGCTACAAGGTTGTCATGGCAAAGGATTATCAGACACAAGTGTTCCGGAATCTGGAAACGGGGGAGGAAAGCGGCAGCCCTCTGCCTGTTTCGGATGTACTGCATTATACACTGGAGGATGGGACATGGGTATGTATCCGCCCTTCCGGTACAGAGCCGAAGCTGAAATTCTATATCGGCGTGAAGGCGGATGGACTGCAGGCGGCACAGGATAAGGTGGACGCTTTGGATGCGGATATTGAAGCAAAGGTTGCTGAGATTGCATAAGGCAAACAAGGGCGCGATTTTATAAAACAGCATATTGTTTATTGGGAGCGGCATGCGCAAGCATGCCGCTTTTCTGATGTGTGTGATTTCGGATATAAAAAAGGCTTTGACCTTTTATAGTCGAAGCCTTATTTTGCGATTGCAATGCTGTAGTTATTTTTCGGGGATATCGGGCAATCCCTGGAAGCCGATTTCCAAATCTGCATCGGTAGGGATATCATCCGACATTTCGCCGTTATTAAACTTTTCGTATGCCACCATGTCGAAGTAGCCTGTGCCGGTCAGACCGAATACAATGGTCTTTTCCTCGCCGGTTTCCTTGCATTTCAGTGCTTCATCAATCGCTACGCGAATGGCGTGAGAGCTTTCGGGTGCGGGCAGGATGCCTTCGATTCTTGCAAACTGCTCTGCCGCATCGAATACGGCTGTCTGCTCTACGGAGCGCGCCTCCATCAGCCCATCATGATACAGCTGAGAGACAACGGGGCTCATGCCATGATACCGCAGACCGCCTGCGTGGTTGGGGGAGGGGATAAAGCCGCTGCCCAGCGTATACATCTTTGCCAGAGGGGTTACCATGCCTGTATCGCAGAAGTCATAGGCAAATTTCCCTCTTGTCAGGCTCGGACAGGATGCAGGCTCAACTGCAATAATCTGATAATCCTTTTCGCCGCGCAGCTTTTCGCCCATGAAGGGAGAAATCAGACCGCCCAGATTGGAGCCGCCGCCTGCACAGCCGATGATGATATCAGGCTCAATGCCGTATTTATCGAGCGCTGCCTTTGTTTCCATGCCGATGATGGACTGATGCAGCAGAACCTGATTCAGCACGCTGCCCAGAACATAACGATAGCCCTCCTTGCCGACTGCCGTTTCTACGGCTTCGGAAATGGCACAGCCAAGGCTGCCCGTTGTGCCGGGATGCTCCGCCAGAATCTTCTTCCCGATTTCCGTTGTAGCGGAGGGAGAGGGGGTTACGGTTGCGCCATAGGTACGCATCACCTCGCGGCGGAAGGGCTTTTGCTCATAGGAAACCTTAACCATGTATACGTTGCAGTCCAGACCCAGATATGCACACGCCATGGAAAGCGCTGTGCCCCACTGCCCTGCGCCCGTTTCTGTTGTCACGCCCTTCAGACCCTGCTTCTTTGCATAATACGCCTGCGCGATGGCAGAATTCAGCTTATGGCTGCCACTGGTGTTATTGCCCTCGAATTTGTAATAAATCTTTGCGGGTGTCTGCAATTTTTCTTCCAGACAATATGCACGAACCAAAGGTGTCGGTCTGTACATTTTATAAAAATCCAAAATTTCCTGCGGGATGTCGATGTAAGCAGTATCGTTATCCAATTCCTGCTGTACCAATTCGTCACAGAAAACTGCGCCCAGTTCCTCGGCTGTCATGGGCTGCAGTGTGCCGGGGTTCAGAAGCGGTGCCGGTTTGTTTTTCATATCCGCACGCACGTTGTACCATTTTTTCGGCATTTCCTGCTCATCCAGATAAATTTTGTAGGGAATGTTTTTGTCCTGTTTCATTCTTTCTGCTCCTCTCGTCTTTTCTTTGCTTTGCTGTTCTCATCTAGTCTAAAAAATTTTTGTTGAAAAAATTTTGTCTATCGTACCCCTTTCGAGGACACCTGTCAATACCGGACGGAGCTTTTCGGCAAAACGCCGCCTCGCGCTCGGACAAATGTCCGCTGTATTTGGCATATTCCTATGAAAACAGTTCGTTTTGACCGAGATTATTCATCAAAAATGCTGACAATTTCGCCATCCAGAATGCGATTTGTATTTTTCACTGCACAGAAATTGCCGCACATACTGCAGGTATCCTCTTTTTCGGGCTTCGCCTCGGCTCTGTAGCGGCGTGCCTTTTCGGGGTCCATGCTCAGACGGAACATTTCCTCCCAATCCAGACGCTTTCTTGCTTCGCTCATTTTGTAGTCCCAATCTGCCGCGTGGGGGATTCCCTTTGCGATATCGGCTGCGTGTGCCGCAATCTTCGCCGCAATGATGCCTTCCTTTACATCTGCCGCATTGGGCAGGCGCAAATGCTCCGCAGGGGTTACATAGCACAGGAAGGCTGCACCCGATGCCGCCGCAAGCGCACCGCCGATGGCAGAGGTAATATGGTCATAGCCGGGGGCAACATCTGTCACCAAGGGCCCCAATACATAAAACGGTGCGCCGTGGCAGAGTGTTTTCTGAATTTCCATATTTGCGGCAATCTGATTCATGGGCATGTGGCCGGGACCTTCAATCATGACCTGTACATCCTTCGCCCATGCGCGCTTTGTCAGCTCGCCAAGGGTAATCAGCTCCTCAATCTGTGCCGTATCGGTTGCATCCGCAAGGCAGCCGGGGCGGCAGGCATCCCCAAGGCTCATGGTGATATCATATTCCCGACAGATATCCAGAATTTCATCATAATGCTCGTAGAAGGGGTTTTCGTTGCCTGTCATTTCCATCCATGCAAACATGATGGAGCCGCCGCGGGAAACGATATTCATCAGACGCTTATTCTGCTTAAAGCGTGCCGCTGTTGCGCGATTCATGCCGCAATGGATGGTCATGAAATCTACGCCGTCCTCTGCGTGCATCCGCATGATATCCAGCCATTCCTCTGCTGTGATTTGTGCCAAGGGCTTATGATAATACACAACGGCATCATAAATCGGCACGGTGCCGATCATGGCAGGGCAATCTGCCGTCAGCTTGCGGCGAAAGCTTCTGGTATCCCCGTAGGAGCTTAAATCCATAATCGCCTCTGCGCCCATTTCCACTGCGGAGCGCACCTTTTCATACTCCATATCCACGTCCTTCCAGTCGCGCGAAACGCCGAGGTTGACGTTGATTTTCGTTGTCAGCCTTGCGCCGACACCGCTGGGGTGCAGGGCTTTATGATTCTTGTTGCAGGGAATAATGACCTGCCCCTTTGCAACCAGACTGCGGATTTCCTCCGCGTCCATGCGCTCCTTTTCTGCCACGATTTTCATTTGTGGCGTAATAATGCCCTTTCTTGCCGCGTCCATCTGTGTTGTGTACATATTCGGTTCCTCCTTGTCCATGTCGCACCAAATTTTGCTGTGCTGCTGTTTTTCTGTGTCGGGCTGTGGTGCATGCAGCCTGCCGCAGAGGGAAGCAATCCTCACCCATGGACAATAAAAAAACTGCACTATGCCAAAAACATAGCGCAGCTTCCTCGCGTCAACAGTATGTCCCTACGTTGGCATTATCCAAATCAGGTTATGGGTCAAAGCATGATAGCTTACTCTCAGCCTACTTACGCAAGCTCCCCTTTTTTGAAGTTTTTTTCATCATAGCATCCTTGCTACCGTCCGTCAAGAGCGGAGGATGTTCTTTTTTTCAAGCTTTTTATCGGCTTGTGTTTTTATCAATCTACCTTTGCGGCAGGGCGAGGGCGGTTTGTCAGCAGCACACGCTCTACGCTCCAATAGAAGTTTTCGTCCCCGATAAGCTCATGCAAATCGGTACGGTCCATCATTTTCATTGCGTGGGTGGTCATACCGCAGATGGCAACGTCCACACCTTTTTTGCGCAGACCCTCCACCAGCTCACGCAGGGTTTGTGCGCAGGAAATATCAATATTGGATACCCCTCTCATGGAGAACAGCACCGTATCGGAGCCCGCTACCTTTCCTGCGATATCCGCAACTGCCTGTGTGTTGGCGAAAATCATAGGGCCTGTGATATAAACAACCTTTGCATTGCTGTAGCGTTCGCAAAGCACAGGATCGGTTACATGCATACGGTTCATGTCCACGCTTTCATAGTTGATTTCAATGAAGGACAGACGGGATACCAGAAATACCAGACCAATCAGCACGCCAATCAAAATGGCAACGGTCAGGTCAAAGATGATGGTTGCAAGCATGGTTGCGATAAATTCGAGCATTGCGCCCTTGAATTTATGGGAGAAGATATAGCGGATGGATTCCCATTCGTTCATTCTCCATGCCGTTACCATCAGCACCCCTGCCAGAGCCGCCAGAGGAATCTTGGACATGACGGGAGCCAGCAGGAACATGGAAATCAGAAGCCCAACGGCATGGAATACACCGGTCAGTCTTGTTTTTGCGCCGGATTTGATGGCAACACTGGTACGCGCGATTGCTGCGGTTGCGGGAATGCCGCCGAAGAAGGGCAGCAGGATATTTCCGACCCCCTGTGCAATCAGCTCCTGATTGGCATCCAGACGCACGCCCGTCATGCGCCCTGCGGATGCGCCGCAAAGCAGGCTTTCAATCATGCCCAGAATGGCGATGGAAAACGCAGGTGTGACCAGTGCGCCGATGGTTTTCAGATTCAGCGCGCCAAACAGCAGGCGATTTTCGGGAATCAGTGTTTTGGGGATTTCCCCAACCACAGCAACATCCAGCTGCATGAAAATGGAAAACGCAGTGGTGAGGATGATGCTGACAAGAGAGGCAGGGACAACGGCGTTCCATTTTTTCGGAAAGAATACCATAAACAGAACCACGAACAGCCCCAGACCGACAGCGGTCAGATTGGGGGAGAAGCCAAGGCGCGCATAGCTGAACAGCTTGCCGATGGCAGAGGTTCCCTCGGAATGCGTTCCGAAGAAGTTGTCAACCTGTCCCAAGGCGATGATAACGGCGATACCGGAGGTAAAGCCTGTGATAACGGGGGCGGGGATGAAGGAGGTCAGCTTGCCCAGATGCAGAATCCCTGCCAGAAGCAGGATGATGCCCGCAATCAGCGTTGCGATAAATACGCCGTCCATCCCATAGGCTGCAACCAGAGACATCAGAATTGCTGCCATTGCACCCGTAGGCCCGGAAATCTGATAATAGCCGCCGGAAAGCAGGCTCATAATCAGCCCGGCAATGATGGCAGTGATTAACCCCGATGCGGCATCCGCACCACTGCTGACACCGAAGGCAAGCGCCAGAGGCAGCGCAACGGCGGCAACTGTCAGACCTGCCATTAAGTCCTTTGTCAATGCGGCAGCATTATAGCCGCCAAATTCCTGTTTTAAACTGCTGATAAATTTACTCAGCATCACGAATTCCCCTTTCATACGATAACCCTTGCATTTTTGTGGAAAAGCTGCTTTTTCGGAAGAAAGCATGCCTGAATATCATAACAAAGCCGCAGAGACTTCTCAACCGTGAAAAGTGTAGATTTTTCCAACCCTTTTTTGTGCAAATTTTGTGTTAAGATTTTACAGTTCGGCAAAGCATGAAAAATCCCGTCCTACCCATAGGACGGGAATCCTGCTTTTTCTGTTATTTTCCTTTTTCTGTTATTTTTCTTCGGTGCTCAATCCTTGAAGGTAATCTGACCATCCCTGATGGCGGTAATAACAGCCAGAGAGTCTACATAATAGCCTGCATCCCGCAGCTTTTTGCTGCCGCCCTGAAATTCCTTTTCGATGACAGCCGCAATGCCGCAGACGGTGCCGCCTGCCTGCTCTACAAGGGAGCAAAGCCCTATGGCTGCCTCGCCGTGCGCAAGGAAATCATCGATAATGAGCACTCTGTCCTCAGGATTGAGGTACTGCTTGGATACGCGCGCGACAGAAACCGTACCCTTTGTGAAGGATTTTACCTCTGCGCCGTAAAAATCCTCTGTCATGGTGTTGGGCTGTGTTTTCTTTGCGAAAACCACAGGCACCAGATCAAAATATAATGCAGTGATGGCAGCAATGCCGATGCCGGAGGATTCGATAGTCAGAATCTTATTGATTCCCAGATGACCGAAACGGCGGCTGATTTCTTTCCCAATCGCCATAAAAAGACCAATATCCAACTGGTGATTCAAAAAAGAATCCACTTTTACAACTTCTGTACCTAATTCTGTACCGTCTTCGATAATTCTTCTCTTTAACAAATCCATGTTGCCGGCTCCTTCTCTAAAATTTCCGCTGCTCTCTCTCATTTTTGCAATGCTTTGCTTTTTCTCAAGTATTCACTATTATACGGCGTGCATCCGGGGATGTAAACCGCTCTTTGCCGAAAACAGCCGGATTTTAGAGAGAATCGGGAATTTGAATAGAAAGTTTCCTTTTTTTCAAAAAGTTTTGGCGGATTTTCTGAGGAGAAAACGGCTATTTTCGCTTTGCCGTTGCATCCAGCTCGTCGGGCGTGTTTGCCATGCGGATGCGGTTGAGCACCTCCTGTCGCTCCTCGGTGGAGAGGGTGTAAAAGCGTTCCATGTCCGCGCCGTTATGCAGAATCAGTTGGCGCACCTCCTGCGGCAAGGTGTCCCATTTGCGAAGCCAATCCATGTGTCATTCCTCCTTTGTGGTTCTGTTTTCTATTTAATATGAAAGAATTTTGGCTTTTCATGCGGAAAAAAAGCGGACAGAAAAAGGAATTTCAGGAAAAAAAGCGAAATTAAATAAAGAAACAGATATCTAAGGAGGAATGTGGCATGGCTTTTTTTGATAGATTGAATGAAATGGCAAAAACGGTATCCGAAAAGACAAATGACAGCTTGGAAATCAATAAGCTGATTGGGGAGATTAACCTGACAAAGGGCAATATTCAGTCCTTCCAGAGAGAACTGGGCGAGCATTTCTGGGCGAAATTTGTCACAGGGGAGCAGTTTGATGATGAGGCAATGATGATTTGCGATAAAATCGTAGCCGCGCAGGATAAAATTCACGGCATGGAAGCGCAGATTGCGCAAATCAAAGCCGAAGGGGAGGCAAGAAAGGCAGAACGTGAAGCGGAACGCGCAGAACGCAAGGCGGCAGAAAAGGCGGCGGAGGCAGAGCAGGCGGCAGAAAGAGCGGGCATTGAAAAGGAGCCTGTGCCTGTCTGCGCGGAATGCGGCGCGGTGCTTGCCGAGGGACAGAAATTCTGCGGTGAATGTGGCAAGCCGGTAGAGAAATAAAATAAAAGCAACAAGGCTTTTTTTGAAGCAGGGGCTTTTCGCATCGAACGGGGAAGGCAGGTGAGGACGCATGACGGAAACAAAACAGAATAGCTTAGGCACAGAGCCAATCGGGCGGCTGCTGCTGAAATTCTCCATTCCGACGGCACTGACGCTGATGGTGAACTGCCTGTATAACATCGTAGACCAGATTTACATCGGGCATGCGGTGGGCATCAAGGGCGTTGCCGCCACGAATGTGACCTTTCCCATCGGTATCATTGCGGCGGCGCTGGCGCTTTTGATTGGGGACGGCTGTGCCGCAAACATCAGCCTGCACCTTGGCAGAGGGGAGCAGGAGGAGGCAGACCGTACCTTTGCGAACGCGGTTATGCTTCTGTTTGGCGTAGGGATACTGCTTTCGGTGTTTGGGTGCATCTTCGCAAGGCAGCTTGTGGTATTTTTCGGGGCATCGCCCTCTGTTGTGGCGGAGGCGGTTCTGTATATGAGCATCATTCTTCTGGGACAGCCCTTCGGCATGTGCAATATGGCATTTACGGCAATTATCCGCGCGGACGGCAATCCGCAGTATATGATGCGCAGTATGATGATAGGTGCGGCATTAAATGTTGTGCTTGACCCCATTTTTATTTTTGTGTTCCGATGGGGGATTCAGGGCGCGGCATTGGCAACGATTATCGGGCAGATTGTTTCGGGCGTGATTGCGCTGGCGTATCTTCCCCGTTTTTCGCATTTTGCCATTCGGAAAAAATATCTTCGCCTGAAATGGAGATTTATCGGGGATATTGTACGGCTTGGCTTTCCCAGCCTTTGCACACAGACCGCAACGGCGGCAACCCAGATTGTGATGAATAACCTCATGCGCAAATATGGTGCGGCGACGATTTACGGCAGCGAAATTGCGCTTTCCTGCTATGGCTTAATGATGAAAATTTATCAGATTGCACATGCGATGTTCGTTGGGCTTGCTTCGGGAACACAGCCGATTAATGGCTTTAATTTTGGCGCAAGGCAATATGAGAGGGTCAAGCAGACGATTCAGACTGCCGCAAAAATTTCTATCGGGATTTCTGTGCTGTGGTTTCTGGTGTTCCGCTATGGCGGCGGCTTTCTGGCGGCGCTTTTTGTGGAGGAGGAACCCCTCTATCAGGAATTTGCGGTGCATTGCTTCCGCTTGTATATGCTGGGGTTCTTCGTTTATGGTCTGCCAAATGTGACGGCATCCTTCTTTCAGGCAATCGGCAGCCCTGTGAAATCTCTGGCGGTTTCGCTTTCCCGACAGGTGTTTTTCCTGATTCCGTTTGCACTCCTTCTTTCGGCGCATTTTGGGATGGATGGTGCGTTGGGCGCGGCTCCTGTCGCGGATGTGTTGGCGTTTTTGCTTGCGGCTTTGCTTCTGAAAAGGGAGCTGCGCGGCTGGAAAAAGAAAAATATGACACCCTAAGTCGAAATCAGGATTTCGACTTGCTAAGATAGAAGAATAAACAGACGAGTTCCATCAGCTTAAAAGCCTCGAAACTCGCTGTTTTCCTCGCCGGAAGTGAATTCCGACTGCGGATTCCATTTGGGAAACCTGCGGATTCCATTTGGGAAACGGATTTGTTTCCCAAGCCCTTCCGCTGCTTCAAAATTACTTTGTCTACGCTCTAGGGCATCGGAGGTTTCCGATGTCTTTTTTTCTGCGTAGATTCATATTTATAAAGCACACCAAAAAACAAGGCGGTTATATCATGAGAGAAAACATAAAAACGGGGATAAAATATCTGGCTTTATTCGGGATGTGCTTTCTGGGCGGCAGAAGCTTGGCGGCAGGGCAGACGGTGCGTGTTGACGGAGAAAAGCCTTGCAGACTGGCAATTCTGATTGATGATTTCGGCTATTGCGGCGCAGGGACAGAGGAAATGCTTGCGCTTTCCATTCCCTTTACGGCGGCGGTTATGCCCTTTTCCTCCTGCACGGCGGAGGATGCGGAGCGAGTGCGGCAGGCAGGCAAGGAAATTTTTATCCACATGCCGATGGAATCCCTCACGGGCAAGCGGGAATGGGTCGGCGAGAAGGGGGTTTTTCGGGATATGGCCGATGTCGCCATTTGGGAACGCGTGGAGGAAGCCTTTTCTGTTCTTCCGGATGCGGCAGGCATGAATAACCACATGGGCTCTGCCATTATGGAGGATGCACGCAGCCTTTCGGCGGTGATGGAGGTGCTGAAGGAAAAGGGAGTTCCCTTTGTAGACAGCATGACAACGGCGAAAAGCCTTGGGAAAGCCGTTGCCGCGGAAAAGGGCGTAGCCCTTCTGGAACGGGATGTGTTTCTGGACAGCACGGATTCTGTTGCGGTCGTCAAGGACAATCTGCGAAAGGCAGGAGAGGTCGCACTGGAAAAAGGGTCTGCGATTGCCATTGGGCATGTCGGCCCCGAGGGCGGAAAAATTACGGCACAGGCAATCAAAGAGGTTGCGCCGGAGCTGGAGCGGGCAGGCATTACCTTTGTGACCGTCAGTGAATTGGCAAAATGACAGCAGATGTGCTATACTGAATACATACAATGAATAAAGGAGAGAAAAGCAGTGGCACATTGGAATTCCAGAGGACTGCGCGGCAGCAGCTTTGAAGAAATCATCAATTTCACAAATGAACGCTACAGGCAGTCGGGTCTGGCATTATTCCAGAAAATCCCCACGCCCATCACTCCTGTGCGGATGGATGAGGAAACGCGGACGATTACCCTTGCGTATTTTGAAAAGCAGTCTACGGTTGATTATATCGGCGTGGCGCAGGGGATTCCCATTGCCTTTGATGCCAAGGAAACGGCAGGAAAAAGCCTGCCCCTGCAGAATATCCATGCACATCAGATGGCTTTTATGGAGGAATTTCGCCGCCAGCGGGGACTTTCCTTTCTTCTCGTGCATTTTTCTGCGGCAGATGCATATTATCTTCTGCCGTTTGAAACACTGAAGATATATTGGGAAAATGCGGCAAGGGGCGGACGCAAATCGATTCCCCTTGCGGCGTTTGAGGAAAAATACAGCATCCGGCAGACGGGCAATCTCCTGCATTATCTGGAGGCGGTCAGCCTGTATCTGGAGGAAACGGAAAAGCAAGGAAGTGAGGAATCATGCTGAAAAAATCGGCAGTAGAAAATATACTGGCAGCGGCACTGGAAAGCGGTGCCGATTTTGCCGAGATCTACGCAGAGCGGACAAAGAGAAGCAGCATTGCTATGGTCAACGGCAAGGTGGAAACGGCACTGGGCGGCATGGATTACGGCGCAGGGGTGCGGCTGTTTTTCGGGAATCAGGCGATTTACGGCTTTACGAATGACCTTTCCGAGGAAAGCCTTATTCGCATTGCGAGGGAGGGCGCGGCGGCTCTGCGCGGCGACCGCATTTATGATATCTGCGGCTGGAAAAGGATGGCGGAGCGCTGCATCAATCCCATCCGTATCCTGCCGGAAAGCGTGTCCAAGCAGAGAAAGGCGGAGCAGCTCAGACTGGCATCCGCGGCGGCAAGGGCATATCACGATGCCGTTACGCAGACAAGGGCAGGCTATCTTGAGGTGATGAAGCATGTGCTGGTTGCCAATTCCGAGGGCATCTGGGGCGAGGAGAACCGCACACGCAGCCGCTTTACCATTGAGGCAGTGGCATCCTCTGCGACGGAAAAGCAGAGCGGACATCTGGGGCCGGGCGGCTCTGAGGGGTATGAGCTGTTTGAGCGCATCAATGTGGAGGATACCGCAAGGGAGGCGGCACGCATTGCCGTTACCATGCTTGGCGCAAAGCCCTGCCCTGCGGGGAAAATCCCTGTTGTGATTGATAACGGCTTCGGGGGTGTCATTTTCCATGAGGCCTGCGGACATGGTCTGGAGGCAACGGCGGTGGCAAGAAATGCGTCCGTTTTCGCAGGAAGACTGGGACAGCAGATTGCGTCCCCTCTGGTGACGGCGCTGGATGATGGGACAATCCCCAATGGCTGGGGCTCTGCCGAAATGGATGACGAGGGCACGCCCACGGCAAAAAATATCCTGATTGAAAACGGGATTCTGCGATCCTATCTGGTTGACCGCCTGAACAGCAGACGCATGCACACGGCAATTACCGGCTCCTCGCGCAGACAGGATTACCGCTTTGCCCCCACCAGCCGCATGACGAATACCTTCATTGCCAACGGCAAAAGCACGCCGGAGGAAATCATCGCGAATACGGAATTTGGGCTCTATGCCAAGCAGATGGGCGGCGGCAGCGTTGACCCTGCAACGGGTTCGTTTAACTTTGCCGTTCTGGAGGGCTATATGATTCGCAACGGAAGGATTGCCGAGCCGGTCAGAGGGGCAACCCTTATCGGCAAGGGCGCGGAGGTGCTGCGTGATATTGATATGGTCGGCAATAATCTGAAACGGGCGCAGGGGATGTGCGGCAGCAAGAGCGGCTCTATCCCGACCGATGTAGGGCAGCCTATGATTCGCGTCAGCAGTATGACTGTCGGCGGAAGGGGGTAAGCAGAATGGAACGGAAGGAATTTTTGGAAAAGGTGCTTGCCTACGGCAGACAGGCAGGCTTTGCGGACTGCGAGGTTTATTACCGCGGCGGCAAGGCGTTTGAGGTGCTGATTCTGGAGGGAGAGGTCAGCAATTATGAAAACAGCAGGGAGGAGGGTCTGGCGTTTCGTGGAAACATCAACGGGCGGACAGGCTATGCCTATACCGAGCAGCTGACAGAGGATGCCATTGCATATCTGGTGGAAACGGCGAAGGAAAATGCGGCGCTTCTTTCCCCGGAGGACTGCGAGGAGCTTTATGCAGGAGAGGAAAGCTACCCTGAGCTGGAGGGCGTGAATGCCGCTCTGGAGGAATTAAGGGTAGAGGAAAAAATCAACGCCGCCATGCGTATGGAAACAGCGGCACTGGCAGGAGCGGAGGAGGTTGCTTCTCTGGATTACTGCGCGCTGGGGACATCCCTGGCGGAGGTTGTCATTCGCAACACCAGAGGTCTGGATGTTTCCTTTGCGAAGAATTTTGCGACGGCTTATGTTTCTGCGATTGCAAAAAAGGGCGGAGAAACCAAAACAGGCTCCTATTTCTGGAAGGCACAGGATTGGAATGATTTCAACCCTGAGGAAACGGGCAGAATGGCGGCAAAGCGTGCCGCATCCCATCTGGGGGCGGTGTCTGTGCCAAGTGGGAAATACGATGTGATTTTCGACGGCAGGGCGATGGTTTCTCTTTTGGGCGCGTTTGCAGGGGTATTCTTTGCGGAAAATGCGCAGAAGGGCTTCTCTCTTTTGCAGGGCAAAACGGGCGAAAAAATCGCATCCGAAGGGGTTACACTGCGAGATGATGCCCTGCTTTTAGGCGGCTATGGCACACAGCCCTTCGACAGTGAGGGCGTTTCGGGCAAAAATAAAGCCGTTATCGAAAACGGCGTGCTGAAAACCCTGCTTTATAACCGCAGGACGGCGAAAAAGGATGGCGTGGCATCCACAGGCAATGGCTTTAAGATGGGGCTGACAGGCTCTGTGAAAACTGCGCCCACAAATTTCTATCTGGCAAAGGGAATGCTTTCACAGGAGGCTCTGCTTGCACAAATGGGGGATGGTCTCTTGATTACAAGCCTGATGGGGCTGCACGCAGGCACAAATGCCGTTTCGGGCGATTTTTCCCTTTCGGCGGAGGGGTTCCGTATCAAAGGCGGCAGAATTGACACGCCTGTGGAGCAGATTACCGTTGCAGGCAATTTTTATCAGCTTCTGTCAGAGGTGGAGGAAATTGCCGATGATTTGTATTTCGGCTCCGGCGGTGTCGGCTCGCCGTCTGTTCTGGTGAGAGGACTGGCTATTGCGGGCAGCTAATAAAAAAGACCTAAGAGCATGTCTCTTAGGTCTTTTTAGGGTGTCGACAAAGTCGACACCTAAGTCGAAATCAGGATTTCGACTTGCTAAGACAGAGGAATAAACAGACGAGTTCCATCAGCTTAAAAGCCTTGAAACTCGCTGTTTTCCTCGTCGGAAATGAATTCCGACTGCGGATTCCATTTGGGAAACGGATTTGTTTCCCAAACCCTTCCGCTGCCTCAAAACTACTTTGTCTACAGTCTGAAAAGACCTAAGAGTGTGTCTCTTAGGTCTTTTTTATGTAAGCTTATCCGTCTAATTTGTCGCAAAGGTCGTTGATTTGCCTGAGCAGCTTTTCCATATCCCGATTGGTGCCGCCCTTATTCAGATTGATAATCTGCTGCAGGCGTTTATTTGCCAGATCAAGCTGATTTGCCAGATACATCGCGCGCTTGCCGCCCTCGGAGGCGGCATGTCCCCTTGGCAGCTCCTTCGGTGCAACGGGGATTTTTACACCCTCGGAAATCATCTGATTTGCCGCTAAATCGAAGCAGGCACCGCTGTAGGGGGCAAAGGCGTTGTAGCCGTATTCTTCTTTTAAGCATTTTGTGAAGTCCTCGCAGACCAAATCCTCGCCATGTACTACAAAAACGCGCTCCGGCTTCTTCTCGAAATGGTTCACCCAATTCAGAAGTCCCTTCTTATCCGCATGTCCGCTCACGCCTGCCAGCTCCTCGATATGCGCGTTGACGGTAATTGTCTCGCCAAACAGGCGCACCTCTTTTTCGCCCTCAATGATATTTCTGCCAAGCGTGCCGATTGCCTGATATCCAACGAAAAGAATCGTACACTCGGGCCGCCAGAGGTTATGCTTTAAATGATGGCGGATACGTCCTGCCTCGCACATCCCCGATGCGGAGATGATAACCTTCGGGCTTTTATCGAAATTGATTGCCATGGAATCATCCGGCGTTACGGCAACCTCAAGACCTTGGAAGGTCAGCGGATTGATGCCCTTCTGCACCAATGCCATTGCGGCGGTGTCATAGCAGTCCAGATAGTTTTCCGCAAACACGCGCGTTGCTTCGATTGCAAGGGGGCTGTCCACATAAACCTTGAAGCCGTCATGCCCATGCACCAGCCTGCGCTCCTTGATTTCGCGGATAAAATACAGCATTTCCTGCGTTCGCCCGACGGCAAAGGAGGGGATGACCAGATTGCCGCCGCGGTCAAAGGTCTGCTGAATCTGCCCGGCAAGCTCTGCCACATAATCAGGCGGCGCAGTATGGTAGCGGTCGCCGTATGTACTTTCCATAATGACATAATCCGCTTCGGTGGTATAACGGGGGTCATGGATGATGGGCTGATTGATATTGCCGATATCACCGGAGAACACGATTTTTTTCGATACGCCGTTTTCCGTCAGCCAGATTTCAATACTGGAGGAGCCAAGCAGATGCCCGACATCCGTAAAACGGATTTTTACCCCTTCGCAGACCTCGATTTCCTTCATATAATCGCAGGGAACAAAATGCTCCATGACTGCCATCGCATCCTCTGTGGTATAAAGCGGCTCAAAGGGGGCTTTGCCGGCACGCTTATTTTTGCGGTTGCGCCACTGCGCTTCAAATTCCTGAATATGCGCACTGTCCAGAAGCATGATGCGGCAGAGGTCTGTGGTGGCCTCGGTGGCGTAAATCTGCCCCTGAAAGCCGTTTTTGTGAAGCAGAGGGAGCAGCCCCGAATGGTCAATATGCGCGTGGGAGAGGAATACATAATCAATCCTTCCTGCCGCTACGGGGATTTCCTGATTTTCATAGGTATCCCGTCCCTGCTCCATGCCGCAGTCCAAAAGGATGCTCTTGCCGCAGGCTTCGATATAATGGCAGCTGCCGGTTACCTCATGGTCAGCACCTAAAAACATCAGTTTCATAGAGATCACTCCTCCTTGATGCAGTATTTTTATGAAAAACGGACAAATGTCTTTTTGTAATTCCTACTGATAGTATAGACCTTTTGCGTTCTGCTGACAAGTACCGTCTGAAAAACATCAATTTTCGCAAAAAACAGGAATGGTTTTGCCAAAATATGGCTCTGTTTTCATCTGGCAATACGTTGGAAATATGGTATAATAAATAAAATATATCAAGGGAACAAACACAAGCAAAAGGGAGGGAGACTATGCTCACAACCACAAAGCTTTATGATATTTTTCATATCGTCAACGGGGAACACAGCGACCCCCATACGGTGCTGGGGATGCACGAAATGGAGCAGGACGGCAGAAAAGCCGTTGTGGTGCGTGCCTTTTTGCCGGATGCGGCAGGCATTACCGTGATTGACTATGCAAATAAACGGAAAAAATACCCGATGGAGCGGCTGCATGCAGACGGCTTTTTTGAGGTGACGATTGCGGACAGGGAGGAATGGTTCCGCTATCAGCTGGAGTACACCGATGCGGACGGCAACACATGGCGCAGCTATGACCCCTATTCCTTCTCGCCGACCCTTTCGGAATTTGACCGACATCTTTTCGGCGCAGGGACGCATTATGAGATTTACGAAAAAATGGGCGGCAGGCTTATGACGCACGAGGGCGCAAGGGGGGCGGCATTTTCCGTCTGGGCACCCAATGCGAAGGCGGTCAGCGTAATCGGGGATTTCAACAACTGGGATGCGCGTAGAAGTCCCATGCGAAGGCTGGGCGAATCTGGCATCTGGGAGCTGTTTCTGCCTGCGGCGGCAGAGGGGGATAAATATAAATTCCATGTAACGCAGTGTGATGGCAGGGTGGTTGATAAAACAGACCCCTACGGTGTGTATGCAGAGGTGCGCCCGAACAATGCGTCTGTGCTGTATCCTCTGAAACGCTATAAATGGAAGGATCGCCGCTGGATGACGGCACGCAAAAAATATGATTTTAAAACAGCCCCCATGAATATCTATGAGGTGCATTTGGGCAGCTGGAAGCGGGCAGAGGGCAATCGTTTTCTGACCTATACCGAATTGGCGGAGCAGCTGATTCCCTATGTGAAGGAAATGGGCTATACGCATATCGAGATGCTGCCTGTGGAGGAGCATCCCTTTGACGGCAGCTGGGGCTATCAGGTGACGGGATATTATGCCCCGACGAGCCGCTACGGCAGCCCGGACGAATTTAAGCAGTTTGTGGATGCCTGCCATCAGAACGGCATTTCCGTCATTTTGGACTGGGTGCCGGCGCATTTCCCGAAGGATGATTTTGCACTGGCACGTTTTGACGGCACGGCGCTTTATGAGCATCAAGACCCCCGTCTGGGGGAGCATATCCAGTGGGGGACGTATATTTTCAATTACGGCAGAAAAGAGGTTGCGAATTTCCTGCTTGCAAATGCGCTCTACTGGATGGATATTTTCCATATAGACGGGCTGCGCGTGGACGCGGTGGCATCTCTTTTGCGGCTGGATTTCTGCAAGGAGGAGGGACAGTGGCTGCCGAATGTATACGGCGGCAGTGAAAACCTTGAGGCAATCGAATTTCTCAAGCACATGAATTCCGTCATTGCCGAGAGGGAGCCGGGCGCACTCATGATTGCGGAGGACAGCACCGCATGGCCCGGTGTGACGAAGAAGGTTGAGGAGGGTGGTCTTGGGTTCAGCCTGAAATGGAACATGGGATGGATGAATGATTTTCTCTCCTATATCAAGCTTGACCCGATTTATCGGAAATATCATCAGAATAAGCTGACCTTTGGCATGGCATATCATTATGCGGAGAATTTTGTGCTGGTGCTTTCACATGATGAGGTGGTACATACAAAATCCTCAATGATTGGGAAAATGCCGGGGGATGTTTGGCAGAGCTTTGCGAATTTGCGCCTTTCCTATGGCTTCATGATGGGGCATCCGGGGAAAAAGCTGCTGTTTATGGGCGGTGAATTTGCGCAGTACAGCGAATGGAGCGAGGCGCGCTCTCTGGATTGGCATCTGCTGCAATATGCCGACCATCAGGAAATGCAGGCGTATGTGAAGGAGCTGAATCACCTTTACGCAGAGGAGCCTGCCTTCTGGGCGGAGGATTTCGACCCGAACGGCTTCCAATGGATTGAATGTGACGATGCGGAAAGCTCGATTGTTTCCTTTGTGCGCCGCAGTGAGGAAAAGGAACTGGTTTTCCTCTGCAATTTTACACCTGTAGTGCATCGTGGGTTTTCGCTCGGCGTGCCGCAGGAGGGTGTTTATCATGAACGGCTGAACAGCGATGCCGGGCGCTTCGGCGGCAGTGATGTCATCAACGCTGTACCGCTGCAGAGCAGGGCGGAGCCGGCAGGCCGCTGCCCGTTTCGGGTAGAGCTGGATGTGCCGCCTCTGGGGATGGTCATTCTGGAGCGGGAGCAGCCGAAGAAGCAGCCGCGGGCAAAAAAGCCTAAGACAAGGACGGCGGCAAATGGTACAAAAACAGATGCAAAACGGAAGCATCCCGAAAAAAATACGGAAAAAACCGCCAAACAGGCAGATTTGCCATGATTTTTCTTGAGAATTTCTCTTAGTTCTTATTGACGTTGTGCGAGTTTTTGTGTATAATTCTTAAATGTATGGTAAAAAAAGGCGTAAAAGCACCTTTCTTGCCATCAACGAATCTCGCACTGGGAGGGAGGGAAATTCATGTCAGAGGTAAAAGTTAAAGAAAATGAATCCTTGGACAGCGCACTGCGTCGTTTTAAAAGAACATGTGCCAGAGATGGTATCATGGGCGAAGTACGCAAAAGAGAGCATTATGACAAACCCAGCGTAAAACGCAAAAAGAAATCCGAAGCCGCTAGAAAACGTAAATTCAGATGATCGTATGAAAGCGTTTTCCGTGGCTGTCAACAAAATGACTGCTTGCAGGCATTTTTGAGCAGACACGAGAAAATCTGAGTTGATGAGTAAAACGAAGTTTTACGAATTGCTTTCATGGTTTGATAAGTTTTACTAAGTTTTACGAAGCGAAAAGGGATGATTATATGTCATTAAAAGAGCAGCTTTTTGCAGATTTGAAAACTGCTATGAAAGAAAAGGATACCATCAAGAAGGATACGATTCAGCTGATTCGTTCCGGTGTCCTGCAGATCGAAAAGGATAACAAGGTTGAGCTGGATGATGAAGGTGTCATCGAGGTTATCTCCAAGCAGCTGAAAAGCAGAAGGGATTCCCTGCCCGACTATGAAAAAAGTGGCAGACAGGATCTGATCGAAAAACTCAATAAAGAGATCGAAGTTTTGTTAAGTTACCTTCCAGAGCAGTTAAGCGAGGATGAAATTCAGAAGATTGTTGAAGACGCCATCGCACAGACCGGAGCCTCTACCATTAAGGATATGGGCAAAGTCATGGGTATCGTGACAGCCAAGGCAAAAGGTCGCGCAGATATGAAAATTGTCGGCGGTCTTGTGAAAAAAATGCTCCAAGGCAAGTAATAATCGAAACCATAGGGTCACAGGCGATTGCCTGTGACCCTTTTACGTTGAAGGGGGAAAGGCTATGAAATTCAGAAAAATGATGGGCGTAACGGCGGCTTTTTTGTGCGCGGCACTGGCTTTATCCGGCTGCGGCAGCACAGACGAAACGGCATACCGCATCGGCATTGTTCAGCAGGATGAACATTCCTCTCTGGATGCGGCAACGCAGGGCTTTGAGGACAAGCTGATGGAGCTGCTGGGAGAAGAAAATGTCACCTTCGATTATCAGAACGCGCAGGGCGAACAGGCAAACAGCACCACCATTGCCACGAAATTTGTTTCCGATGGCTGCGATTTGATTCTGGCAAACGGCACAACGGCTTTGCAGTCTGCGGCAGCGGCAACGGCGGATATCCCTATTGTGGGTACATCCGTAACGGATTATATCGCGGCAGGTGCAGTAAATTCCAATGAAAAGCCCGGCACAAATGTCACAGGTGTTTCCGATTTGGGCGAAATCAAGGCACAGGTGGATGTGCTGCTTACATTCTGCGAGCCCGATACGAAGATTGCGGTGGTTTACTGCTCCGCAGAGCCTAACTCCATCTATCAGGCGGAGCGTGCGGAAAGATATCTGAAGCGGCTCAAACGGGACTGCGCTATCTATACCGTTGCGGATTCCAATGATGTGCAGGCGGTGCTGACAAAGGCGGTGCAGGAATGTGGCGCTATCTTCATTCCGACCGACAACACCATGGCGAACAGCATGGAAATCGTAAAAAATATCACGATTCCGGCAGGTGTGCCTACCTTTGCAGGGGCGGAATATATGAGCCGCATCGGTGCGCTGGCTACGCTTTCCGTTCGGTATTATGACCTGGGGGTGAAGGCGGCGGAAATGGCGTATAATATTCTGGTGAACGGCACAAAGCCTGCCGAAATGCCAATCGCGTTTGTTTCCGACGGCGCGACACCGAAGTATAATGCGGAAATCGCAAGGGCTTTGGGCATCACTCCTCCTGCCGATATGGAAGCGCTGGAGGAAACGATGGAATAACCTTCCCCTTCGCAGAGGATGAAAGCGCCTGTATCGAAGAAACAGTTTTTTCGATACACTTAATCGAAAAATTCGATTTGCTGTTGACAATCAAAGCAGGGATGCTATAATTCATTTTGCGATGAAATTATATGTCGAAATCAGACATGAAAAAATCAAAGAGGGAGAGGGTAGATTATGAAAATGAAAAAAGTAACAAGCCTTCTGGCTATGACCGTAGCGGCAGTAATGGCAATGACAGGCTGCGGCGGCAATGATGCGGCAGATGAAAGCACAGGAAATAAGGTATATCACATCGGCATTATTCAGCAGATGGAGCACGGTTCTCTGGATCAGGCAACAAAGGGCTTTGAGGATAAGCTGACAGAGCTTCTGGGTGAGGATAATGTGGAATTTGACTACCAGAATGCACAGGGGGAGCAGGCAAACTGCACCACCATTTCCACGAAATTTGTTTCCGACGGCTGTGACCTGATTATGGCAAACGCAACCACAGCATTGCAGACAGCGGCGGCAGCAACCTCCGATATCCCCATCGTCGGTACCTCCGTTACAGATTATGTGACAGCAGGCGTGGTAGAATCCAATGAAGCACCCGGCAAAAATGTCACAGGCGTTTCCGATCTGGCTTCCGTCGAAAAGCAGATTGATGTGCTGATGCAGTTCTGCGATAAGGAAAACACAAAGGTTGCAGTGGTTTACTGCTCCGCAGAGCCGAACTCTACCTATCAGGCAGATCTGGCAAAGAAATATCTGGAGGAACAGAAGATTCCTTATGCAATCTACACCGCAGCAGATTCTAACGAAATTCAGGCGGTTGTGACAAAGGCAGTTGCAGACTGCAACGCAATGTATATCCCTACCGATAACACATTCGCAAACAATATGGAAATCGTAAAGAATATCGCAGTTCCTGCACGCGTGCCCACTGTTACAGGTGCGGAAGCAATGTGTGAGGTTGGCGCATTGGCAACACTGTCTATCAGCTACTATGATCTGGGCGCAAAGGCTGCCGAAATGGCTTATGATATTCTGGTGAACGGGAAGAAGCCTGCGGAAATGCCCATTGAATATCTGACAGATGGTCTGGTTCCCAAATATAATGCAGATATCGCAGAAGCATTGGGTATTACAATCCCCGAAGGGATGGAGCCGGTTGCTTAAGCGAAAGACCTGCGGTTTGAATTGAATACAGGAATAAGCGAAGCATGTGCTTCGCTTATTCCTGTAAAAAAAGAAAGCATAGAAAGAGGTATATTTATGAATATTATGGCATTGCTCAATGCCCTTCCGGGCTCCATCGCCCAAGGGCTGATTTGGGGTGTTTTTGCCATCGGCGTTTACATCACCTTTAAGGTATTGGATTTTGCAGATATGACCGTAGACGGCAGCATTGCGACAGGCGGCTCCGTTGCAGTTATGATGATGCTTTCCGGGCATAATGTAGCGGTTGCTCTGGTAGCGGCTACGATTGTCGGTATGCTGGCAGGCATGGTAACGGGTATCTTCCATGTGGCTTTGGGTATTCCCGGTATTCTGGCAGGTATCCTGTCCCAGTTGGGTCTGTATTCTGTCAATATGCGTATTTTGGGTAAATCCAATCAGGCAATCAGCGTAGATAAATATAATCTGATTCTCAGCCTGAGAGATATCCACGGTGCAATCATTGTTTCCGCGATTTTCTGTATTGTAGTCATCGCGCTGATGTATGGCTTCTTCGGTACAGAAATGGGTCGTGCCTTCCGTGCAACGGGCAATAATGAAAAAATGGCGCGCGCACAGGGCATTAATACCAATACAATGAAGGTTCTGGGGCTTATGGTATCCAATGGTCTGGTTGCGCTTGCAGGCGGTCTGTATGCGCAGTATCAGGGCAATGCAGACGTAAACATGGGGCGTGGTGCCATCGTTATCGGTCTGGCATCCGTTATCATTGCGGGCGTTGTATTCAAGAGATTTGATTATAACTATGCACTGCGTATGCTTGGCGTTGTCGGCGGTGCAATCCTGTATTATATCGTTATCGCAGTGGTGCTGTGGCTTGGTCTGGAAACCACCGACCTGAAGCTGATCAGTGCCTTGATTGTAGCGGCATTCCTTGCTTTGCCCCACCTGAAGGGCAAATATGCTGCCAGCCATGTAAAGAGAGGAGGCGGCAAGAATGCTTGAGCTGAAAAATATTTATAAAACCTTCAATCCCGGTTCTATCAATGAAAAAAGAGCCTTAAACGGCATCAATCTGACGCTGGAGGATGGCGATTTTGTTACCATCATCGGCGGCAACGGCGCAGGGAAATCCACTATGCTGAATGCCATTGCAGGCGTTTGGCCTGTAGACAGCGGCTCTGTTATCATTGACGGCGAGGATATCACAAAGCTGCCCGAACACAAAAGAGCAAAATATCTGGGGCGCGTATTCCAGGACCCCATGAACGGGACAGCTGCCGATATGGAAATCGAAGAAAATCTGGCTGTGGCAAAACGCCGCGGACAGACCCGTACCCTCAGATGGGGGATTACAAAAAAAGAGAGAGAAGAATATGTTGAACTGCTGAAGCCACTGGATTTGGGACTGGAAACCCGTCTGCGCGCAAAGGTAGGTCTGCTTTCCGGCGGACAGAGACAGGCGCTGACCCTTCTGATGGCAACGCTGAAAAAGCCCAAGCTGCTCCTGCTCGATGAGCATACCGCGGCACTGGACCCGAAAACAGCGGCGAAGGTTCTGGAGCTTTCCGATAAGATTATTGCGGAGCATAACCTGACTGCGCTGATGGTAACGCATAACATGAAGGATGCCATTGTGCATGGCAACCGTCTGATTATGATGTGGGACGGCAAGATTATTCTGGACATCAAGGGAGAGGAAAAGAAAAACCTGACCGTTGATGACCTGCTGCATCAGTTCACCGTTGCCAGCGGCAAGGAATTTGCAAACGACCGCGCCCTGCTCGGCTGATTTGAAAACAGAAAAAATCAAAAGGACACTCTATAGGATGTGTCCTTTTTTTGTGCGCGGACGGCGGATGCAGGTATACAAAATACTTGCAAAAAAGGGAGGATTATGCTTGACATTGAAGATTTGAGTGCTATAATGACTTTAACAGTGTGACGCGGATATGCGTGCATGTAATAAAGCAAAACCCGGAAGGGGAAACTGAGGAAAAAGGGAGAGATTCTTATGAAAAAATGGATGAAAATGACAGCCACCATGATGGCTGCAGCAATGGCATTGACAGCCTGCGGTGGGAATGATGCGGCAGACAATTCCGATGACGCGGGCGAAACATATACAGTCGGCATCATTCAGCAGCTGGAGCACCCTGCATTGGATGCGGCAACAAAGGGCTTTGAGGATAAGCTGACAGAGCTTCTGGGCGATAAGGTAAAATTCGATTATCAGAACGCACAGGGCGAGCAGACAAACTGCACCACGATTGCAACAAAATTTGTTTCTAATGATGTTGATTTGATTATGGCAAACGCAACCACAGCTTTGCAGGCGGCAGCAGCGGCAACAGGGGATATTCCTATCGTTGGTACCTCCGTAACAGACTATAAAACAGCAGGCGTGGTTGATTCCAACGAAAAGCCCGGCAGAAACGTAACCGGTGTTTCCGATCTGGCACCCGTTGATCAGCAGATTCAGCTGCTCATGAAGCTGGTTCCCGATACAAAGAAGGTTGGCATCGTATACTGCTCTGCAGAACCCAACTCTGCATATCAGGCGAAGCTGGCAGAGGCTGAGCTGGATAAGGAAGGCATTGCATGGGCTGAATTTACAGCAGCAGATTCCAACGAAGTACAGTCTGTTGTAACAAAGGCAGTCGGCGAATGTGATGCACTGTATATCCCTACAGACAACACCATCGCAAATAACACAGAAATCGTAAAGAACGTAGCGGTTCCCGCAGGGGTTCCTGTTGTAACCGGTGAAGAAGGCATGTGCAGCGGCTGCGGTCTGGCAACTCTGTCCATCAGCTACTATGATCTGGGTGTAAAGGCAGCGGAAATGGCTTACGAAATTCTGACAAACGGCGCAGATCCCGAACAGATGGCCATCGGCTATGTAACTGACGGCATCACAGAAAAATACAATGCTGACATCGCAGAAGCACTGGATATCACCATTCCCGAGGATATGGTAGCAATCGAAAACTAAAGAGCGGCAATCAAAAATGAAGCAGTTCCTCTCACATGAGAGTTCCTCTGAAAAAAATGAATGCGCACAGCGAAAAGGCGGAGCAAAGGCTCTGCCTTTTTGCATGCAGAAAAGCAGGTAGAAAATTCTAGTTTATCCCCTGTTTGCATAAAGTGAATAAATGAGGTGATGGCATGGGATTTCGTAGGAATATGACAGAGGCACTGGAGCTGCCGAAGGAAATACTGCTGCATCTGCCGCTGATTTCCTTTATCGGACAGGAGGAGGTTACGATAGAAAATTATAAGGGGATTCTGGAATACAGCGAGGAGACGGTGCGCATCGGCACGGCGGCAGGGGTTCTGCGGCTGGAGGGGCAGGGGCTTTGCCTGAAGCAGCTTTCGGCGGAGTGCATGGTGGTGACGGGCAGAGTGGAAAAAATGGAATTTCTGCAATGAGCATCCGGGCAGGACATTGGGGGGAGGATTTTGTTCCTAGCGTTATGGTATTATTTATGTGGATATGTTAAAATAAGGGTGAGGGGCTTTTCGGCGGAACGCTTCATGAATATGGCGGCGTATCGCGGTGTCTATCTATGGGAGGTGGCACGCGAGGGTGCCGGCATGACGATGAAAGCAGCAGGAAACAGCCTGGAGCTTTTGCAGGCGTGTGCCGAAAAAACGGGTTGTGCGCTGGAGGTGCTCTCCTATGGCGGTCTGCCCGTTTTTCTGGGGCGATTTGGCAGGCGGCAGGTCTGGACGGCAGGGCTTTTTTGCTTTGCGGCAGGACTGTATCTGCTGTCCTCGTTTGTCTGGGTAATGCGGATTGAGGGGAATGAACGCCTTTCCAAGGAGGAGCTTCTCTCCGCCTGCAAGGAAATGGGACTATACCCCGGTGTCCGGAAACGGAGTGTGGACACGCAGGCTGTCACCAATGGACTTTTGGAGGACTTTGCGGACATTTCGTGGGTAAGCGTCGGGATTCATGGAACAGATGCGACCATCCGACTTGCGGAAACGATTGAAGGGGTCGAAATCATTGATAAGGAAAAACCCTGTGATATCGTTGCATCGACGGACGGTGTGATTTTACAGATTACTGCGGAACGGGGAACCCCTCTGGTTGCCGCAGGGGATGTAGTGAAAAAGGGGGATGTGCTGATTTCCTCCGCGCTGACGATTGGCTTGGAGGGGGAGGAACAGCATACGGAATACACCGCGGCGGAAGGCACCGTAACGGCGCGCATCTGGCGGCGGCTGACTGAGGAGCTGCCCTTGCAGTATGAGGAAGCTGTCTATAGCGGTGAGGAAAGGAAAAACCACAGCCTTCTCTTTTCGGGAAGGGAATTGGATATCCTTCACCCCGACAGTGATGTGCAGTGGGAGAGGGAGCTGCTTTCCGAGAAGACCCTCGGTCTGGGGGATAGGAAACTGCCCCTCACATGGCGGATGGAGTGCTGGCGGGCATACGAAACGGTGCAGAAAACGCGCACCGTGGCGGAAGCAAAAACGCTTCTGGAAGAAAAATTAAGAAAAAATGCAGAGAATTTATTGTCTTCTTACGGTACAATAGAGGATATACAAATCAGATATGAGGTTTACGCCAACAGTGTCCGCGCAGATGCGGAAATTACCATGGCGGAAAGAATAGAGGAGAAAAAGCAGAATATCGAAACAGAAAATCAGAACGAAGAAAAGGAGCAGGAAAACGCGAATGAGCTTTGAAAGAACCATACAGATGGAAAACCATATCATTCTGCCTGTATTCGGGCAGTTTGATGCAAATATCAAGAAAATCGAGAAGGCGTGCGGCGTGAGCATTGTCAATCGTGGGGATGATGTAAAAATTTCGGGCGAGGAAAAGGATGTCCATAAGGCTTGGAATATTCTCCATTCTCTTGTTGCTCTGGTGAAAAAGGGAGAGGAAATTACGGAGCAGAATCTGGAATATTTCATTTCCTCCGCAGAGGAAACCGACCTGCGTGAGCTGGAAAAAATGTATGATGATTTCATCTGCATTACCGTAAACGGCAGACCCTTAAAGCCCAAAACACTGGGGCAGAAAAAATATGTTGATTTAATCAAGAATAATACGATTGTGTTCGGCATTGGTCCTGCCGGTACAGGGAAAACCTATCTGGCAATGGCAATGGCGATTACTGCCTTTAAAAATAACGAGGTGAACCGCATTATCCTGACCCGTCCTGCCATTGAAGCGGGGGAAAAGCTGGGCTTTCTGCCCGGAGATTTGCAGCAGAAGGTAGACCCCTATCTGCGTCCCCTGTATGATGCGCTGTATGAAATCATGGGCGCGGAAAATTTCATGAAAAACATGGAAAAGGGTCTGATTGAGGTTGCCCCTCTGGCATATATGCGTGGACGCACGCTGGATAATGCGTTTATCGTTCTGGATGAAGCGCAGAATACGACACCGGAGCAGATGAAAATGTTTCTGACCCGTATCGGGTATGGCTCGAAGGCGGTTATTACGGGAGATGTGACGCAGATTGACCTGACGGAGGGCAAGCGCAGCGGCTTGATGGAGGCAACAAGGATTCTCTCCGGTATCGAGGGTATCGGGCAGATTACCCTGACGAATAAGGACGTTGTGCGTCATCCTCTGGTGCAGAAAATCATTCTGGCATACGAAAAGTTTGAAAACAGGAAACGAGGCGAGCAGGATGGCAAGAAGGAAAGACGAATCCCTCATAAATAACAGAAAGCAGAAAAAGGCGCGCAAGGTGATGTTTGCGGTTGCCTTTCTGCTGACGCTTCTCTGCATCGGCACAGGCTCCTATGTGCAGCAGCTGGATACTGTGCAGGTCGGCTCTGTGGCGGAAAAACGCTACGTTGCCGAAGCGGATGCGGTGGATGAGGTTGCGACCAATAAGCTCAAGGACGCGGCGGCGGACAGCGTTGCCCCTATTTATAAGCAGGATGCCGCGGTGGAGGAGGGAAGCAATGCCGAGGTGAAGGAGCTGTTTCAGGATTTGGAACAGATTCTTGCCAATTTGAAGCAGGGCGAAAGCTTTGTCGAGAAGGCGCAGGAGGCCCCCTGGAAGCTGCCGGTTGTGCTTTCCGAACGGGAGCTTAAGGCGTATCAGGCATTGGGGAAATCCAACCGCACCCTTTTTCAGGAGGATTGCCTGGTCACGATGAACAATCTCTATACCGAGGGCATTACCGCCGATGCGCTGGAGGAAGGCAGGCAGAAGGCAAACGAAGCCTTTGCGGCAACGGCATGGAATAAAGGCTTAAAGGAAATGGCAGGGGCGATTTTCGATGCGGCGATTACACCGAACCTTTTGCCCGATGAAGCGGCAATCGAAGCCGCGAGAGAGGAAAAGCGCGCAGAGGTTGCGGATGTAATGATCCGCAAAAACCAGAAAATTGTGGATGAGGGCGAAATCATCACGCAGGAGATTTATGATAGATTGGTGAGCCTGCATCTGGTCGGCGGTGCCGATTATAAGAGCAGTGTGCTGCCGCTTTTGGGGAGCTTTCTGCTGGTTGTGCTGCTGTTTGTTGCGCTGTATCTCTTCTTCGCATGGGGCAGAGGGCAGTTTGTGCTGAAGCCCAATGAAGCGAAAATGCTCTTTACGATTTATGTGATTATGATACTGCTGCTGCGGCTGATGGGCGGCGCGGCTTATTTTACGCTGATTCCACTTGGGCTGTTTGCCATGCTGACAAGCCTTCTGGTGGGGCGGCGCGTAGCATTGGTGATGAATACGCTGTTCTGCATCATCGGCTGCTTCATCTTCAATGGGGATGTGCAGTTTCTGATGTATTCCCTTCTGGTCGGCACCTTAGGTGCATTGCTCATCCAGAAAACGGAAAAGCGTCAGTGGATGGTCTGGGTGACTGTGGCGATGGCGGCGGTCAGCTTTGCGGCAATGTTTGGGGTAGGGCTGTTTTTTGAAAGCGGCTATTCCGCAGGACTTTTGTTAAAGTGCCTGTTTGCGGCGGTGATGGGACTGGTTTCCGTTGTGATTGCGGTGGGCAGCCTGCCCTTCTGGGAGGCAACCTTTGAGGCGAACACGCCCCTGCGCCTGCTGGAGCTGACAAACCCGAATAATGAGCTGCTTCGTCGGCTGATGATTGAAGCGCCGGGAACGTATCATCATAGCCTGATTGTGGCAAATCTGGCAGAGACGGCGGCGTATGAAATCGGCGCAAATACTGCTCTGGCAAGAGCAGGTGCATATTATCACGATATCGGCAAGCTGAAAAATCCGCAGATGTTTTCGGAAAATCAGGCGGGCTATAATCCTCATGATGACCTTGCACCCGAAACGAGTGCGAAAATCATTACACAGCACCCGAAGGACGGTGTGGAAATGGGGAGGGTACACGGTCTGCCGAATGTCATTCTGGATGTCATTCGGGAGCATCATGGGACAAGCCTTGTGAAGTTTTTCTATTTTAAGGCGCTCAAGCTTTATGGCGCGGATAACGTGAATGAAGCGGATTACCGCTATCAGGGTGTGATTCCGAGCACGAGAGAATCTGCGGTTGTCATGCTTGCGGATACGGTAGAAGCGGCGGTGCGCTCCATGCTTGGCAGCGGAAAAACACTGGCAGAAGCGGAAAGTGTTATTAAAACGCTCATCAAGGACAAGCTGGATGACGGACAGCTGAACAACAGCGGCTTAGGGATTCATGAGCTGGAAATCATCCGCAGAGCATTTTTGAAGGTATTCCAGGGGATGTATCACGAGAGAGTGGCGTATCCCAAGCAGGAAGAAATCAATGCAGCGGCGAAGAAGGGCGCGGAGGAAAGCAAGGCGGAAGAAAAGAAAGAAAAAAGAGAAGAAAAAAGAGAGGAAGAAAGCAGTGAACTTACTGATTGACAACAGAACGGATGAGCCATTGACAGCGGAGCTGGAGGATGCCATCCGCAGGGCGGCGGCAGAGGCCCTGCGATACGAAGAATTTGACGAGGACTGCGAAATCAGCGTTTCTATTGTGGATAACGAGGAAATCCGTGAGATTAACCGCCAGTTCAGAAGCATTGACAGAGCGACGGATGTACTCAGCTTTCCCATGCTGACCTTTGCGGAGGGCGAGGAGGCTGAGGTCAACGAGAATGACGAAATCGTTCTGGGGGATATTATTATTTCTCTGGAGCGTGCGAAGGAGCAGGCGGAGGAATACGGACATTCTTTGAAACGGGAAATTGCGTTTCTGACGGCGCACAGCATGCTGCATCTTTTAGGCTACGACCACATGGAGCCGGAGGAGGAAGCGGAGATGTTCCGCCGCCAGAAGGAAATACTGTTGCAGGCAGGTTTCCCAAGAGAATGAAAGAGAAAGTCACCCTAAGGACGAAGTTGTCCTTGCATAGAAAAAACTCGTTTAACCGCCCTTGCATAGAAAAAACTTTTCAGAACAGAGACGCAGGCGAAACAGTTCTGAAAAGTATTTTCTATCGGGCGGCGAAAAGTCATCCTTGTGCAGAAAAAACTTTTTTTCATTAGGAAAAGCTACGCTTTAAAATCTTCAAAAAAGTATTTTCTGCCGGATGACAGCGGTTTATATAAAAACTTTTTCATTGGAGAAAACGATGAATGCCGAAGAGAAACGGCACCGCCGCAGGCGGCTTTGCGGAGCAAAGTTCTGACAGCGTTTTTAAATCTTCGGAAAAGTATTTTTTGCCGGATGGCAGGCAGCAAAGGAGTGGATTCCCTTATGACAGACGAAGCATTGATTTTACAGGCGAAGGATGCGATGAAAAACGCCTACGCGCCCTATTCCGGATTCCGGGTTGGGGCGGCGCTTTTGGCGAAGGATGGCAGTGTGTTCAAGGGCTGCAACGTTGAAAATGCGTCCTATGGGGCAACAAATTGTGCCGAGCGGACAGCCGTTTTCAAGGCGGTTTCCGAGGGATATCGGGAGTTTGAGAAAATCGCCATTGTCGCAAGCAGTGGGGATTATGCCTCTCCCTGCGGCATTTGCAGGCAGGTTTTAGCGGAATTTATGCCCGAAGGCAAAGTCCTGCTTTACAGCGAGGAAAAGGGCATGGTAACATATACAGTCAGAGAGCTGCTTCCGATGGGCTTTCGCAAGGAGGATATTCGGTAAGGAGGAACCCCGATGGAAAAAATGGATTTTTATGTATATCTTTCCCCGAGAGAAGCGGCGGAGAAGGTCAAGGAGGCAGTGACAGCCGGCTTGTGTTCGGGAGAAATTCTGGATGAATATGTGCGAATCCTGCCGAATGGAAAGGAAATCATCATGGTGCTGTTCGAGAAATATTATATGCGCTCCGGCAACAGAGCCACGCTGACCTTTCTGGCGGATAATCTGGAGGAGCACACAAGGGTGCATCTTTCTGCCGGCGGTGGCGGTCAAGGGGTGATTTTCCGCTTTGACTGGGGCGCAGGTGCAAGCTTCAGCACCTCGGCAAGGGACGCTTTAGCGGAATATATTTGTAAGTAAGAGTTTGAGGTGGAAGGCATGGCGGAAAAAAGCTGGGAAATTTTAGAGGGCGCGTGCCATTCCTGCAAAAAATGCAGGCTATGGGAAATGCGCACCCATGTTGTCATTGGCAAGGGCAGCCGCAATGCGGATATTCTGTTCATCGGGGAGGGCCCCGGTCAGCAGGAGGATTTGCAGGGCGTACCCTTTGTAGGCCCTGCGGGACAATTATTGGATAAAATGCTGGCAAGTGTCGGACTTTCCTTAGAGGATGCCTATATTGCCAATGTGGTCAAGTGCCGTCCGCCCGGCAACCGTGACCCCCATGATGATGAAAAGGAGGCGTGTCTGAATTATCTCAGATATCAGCTGATGCTCATCAAGCCGAAAATCATCGTCTGTCTGGGGCGTATTGCCGCCACAACGATTATCGACCCCGAATTTCGCATTACACGCCAGAGAGGGCAGTGGTTTGAGCGAAAGGGGTATCATATCATAGCAACCTATCATCCCTCTGCGCTGCTCAGGGATGCCACAAAAAAACGCCCTGCATGGGAGGATATGCAGGCGATTCGTGCCAAGTGGGACGAATTGAAGGAACATGGAAAGAGAATTTAGGAGGAAAAAAACATGAACGGCATTGACGCTTTGAAGGCAAAATTTGCAGATGTGGAACTGAAGGCAAACGCAAGAACCATGGAAGAGGTGGTTGCCTATATCGAGGAAAACTGGGGCGCATTTCGTGTGAAAATCACAGAAAGCGAGCTGATGGCGCATTATAAGGCTGCATGCGAATTTGCAAAAATGATGGGAAAGGATGTAACCGATTTTCAGGATGATATCAGAAGATACCGTCTGCCCAATACCAATAAAATCCATGTGGTTTTGGGTATGAATTCCGAATATATGACAGCAGAAAACGGCATGAAATATTATCAGGCGCTGTGTCTGATTAAGGGTTTAACACAGGAGGATATTGATACCAAAAACGATAGATGGCTGCAATATGTGCTTCTTTTGGATATGGCGAAGGATTGGGAGAAAAAGGATGAAATCTTCCTGGCAGAGCAGAAGGAAATGCTGAAGGAAAGAGGGGTAGAAACAGAATGAAAAAATTTCACTCCGGCTTTGTTGCATTGATCGGCAGACCGAATGTCGGCAAATCCACGCTGATGAACTGCCTGATCGGGGAAAAGATTGCCATTACCTCGCATAAGCCGCAGACCACAAGAAATAAAATCACATCCATCCTGACGAAGGACGATTTTCAGTGTGTTTTTCTGGATACCCCCGGTATCCATAAGCCGAAATCCAAGCTGGGCGAATATATGGTGCGCTCTGCGGAAACAACCTTTAATGAGGTGGATCTGGTGCTGATGCTCATTGAACCCACCACAGAGGTACAGACAATGGATGAATACGTTCTGGAACGCATCAAAAACGTAAAAACACCCGTTGTGCTGGTCATCAATAAAATCGACACCGTAGAACGGGAAACACTGCTGGAGGTGATTTCCGTTTACAGCAAGGCATATCCCTTTGCGGAGGTTGTGCCGATTTCTGCCATGAAGGACAGAAATACAGGCGAGCTGCTGTCTGTCATTCGGAAATATCTGCCGGAAGGGCCGCAGTATTTCCCTGCGGATATGGTGACGGATCAGCCTGAACGCCAGATTGCATCGGAGATTATCCGCGAAAAGGCGCTGTATTTGTTGCAGGATGAGGTGCCGCATGGGATTGCGGTGGAAATCATGTCCATGAAGAAGCGTCCCGATAAGGATATTGTGGATGTGCAGGCAACCATTTACTGCGAGAGGGATTCGCATAAGGGCATTATCATCGGCAAGCAGGGGGCGATGCTCAAGCGCATTGGCTCCACCGCACGCTATGATATGCAGAGATTGCTCGGCTCGCCCATTTATTTACAGCTTTGGGTGAAGGTAAAGAAGGATTGGCGGGATAGTGATTTCCTGCTCAAAAACTTCGGCTACGACAAGAAAAACATTTAAGACAAAACCCCCACTTGAGGCTCTGCCTCAAACTCCGCCAAGGGAGTCACTCCCTTGGAACCCGATACCGCAGAAACATTTTATGTTTCTGCAAATGGGGGTACAGGGGAATCATTCCCCTGTCAGGGTACGGGACAGAGTCCCGTGAAAAAGGTTTAGGTTTTTGAATGGCAAGTTTTTTATAGTATGGGCGGTTTTCTTTCTCCATATCCTATTCCCGAAAGGGGATGTGCTGTATGAACGAAAGAGAACACTGGCAGAGATTTTTGCAGACAGGACAGGTGGCGGATTATCTGCGCTACCGCAGACAGGCGGAAAAGGAATCGCAAAATCCGCGCCGCCGTATAGAGGAAGCATCAAGGCATAAGCATTTTTATTAAGCATTTTTTCAGTGCTTTAGGAAGGAAACGAGGTCGGCTATGGGAACGGAAAAGCTGCGCGGCATTGTCCTGCGCGAGCAGGCAAGGGGCGAAAGCAATAAGCAGATTGTGCTTCTGGCGCAGGGCGTGGGTCGTGTGCTGCTTTCTGCTCGTGGTGCCAGAAGGGCGAAAAGTAAGCTTCTGGCGGCAACGCAGCTGTTCTGCTATGCCGATTTTGTGGTCTATGAGGGTAAGGGCTTTTATTCCGTCACGCAGGCGGAGCTGAAAAACAGCTTTTATGGTCTGCGGCTGGATATGGATAAGTTCTCCGAGGGCATGTATCTGGCGGAGCTGACGGAACGCAGCTGCCCTGCCGGTATGGAGCAGGATGCCGTGCTGCAGCTTTTGTATTATGCCTTTCTTGTGATGGATAGGGGTATTCTGCCGCCGAAGCTGATTTCCCGTATCTTTGAATTGAAGCTTTTGCAGCTGAATGGACTCTTTGCGTCAGATGTATGTCATGTCTGCGGCGAAGGCGAGGGGACACTCTATTTTGACGGCAGGATGGGTGCGTTTTACTGTGAAAAGCACCGCACAGAGGATAGCATTTTTGTTTCGGATGCCGTCCGAAGGGCGATTCGGTTTGTGCTGGAAAGAGAGAGCCGCGCGGCGTTTGGCTTTCAGCTTTCCGCCGAAGCACTCGAACAGCTGACCTTTATCCTGCGGAAATATATGGAGGTTCACATGGGCATAAGGCTGAAAACACGCGATTTTTTTGAACAGTGAATAAAGTATCGTACATTTTTTGTCTATTCCTTTGCAGAAAGACGGAAAAATACACGGATTTAAGTGCAATTTTTTGCCTTGACAGAGAAAGAGAAAAGCGTTATCATAAACCACAAGTTAATCATTACTGCGATGAAGAAGAGGAGTATCTGCGGAGTATTTGCAGAGAGCTGCCGGTTGGTGCGAGACAGCGGTGCGAAACAGAGAAGGGCACTTTGGAGCAGTGTCACAAGAGAGGGTTGATGCGTCGGCATCAATCAACGAGGGTGGAACCGCGGAAGATTTTAAGAGCTTTCGTCCCTTGCTGTATAGCGAGGAGACGGGAGCTTTTCTAGTTTCTATTCGTCCCTTGCAAGATACATTGGTGAGTCCCACAGAAATAAGGAGGAATTGAAATGGCAGTAGAATCTATGGAAAAAATCGTAGCATTGGCAAAAAACAGAGGCTTTGTTTACCCCGGTTCCGAAATTTACGGCGGTCTGGCAAACACATGGGATTATGGCCCTCTGGGTGTAGAACTGAAAAATAACATGAAAAAAGCATGGTGGAAGAAATTTATTCAGGAAAACCCGAAGAATGTCGGCGTTGACTGTGCAATCCTGATGAACCCCCAGACATGGGTGGCATCCGGTCACGTTGGCGGCTTCTCCGATCCTCTGATGGACTGTAAGGAATGTAAGGAGCGTTTCCGCGCCGATAAGCTGATTGAAGACCACATGGCATCCCACGATATGCCCGAAGTGGTTGTAGATGGTTGGACAAATGAAGAGATGAAGAAATTTGTAGACGATAATCAGGTTGTCTGCCCTTCCTGCGGCGCACATAACTTCACGGATATCCGTCAGTTTAACCTGATGTTCAAGACCTTCCAGGGCGTAACAGAGGATGCGAAAAACGTGGTTTATCTGCGTCCCGAAACCGCACAGGGTATCTTCGTAAACTTCAAAAATGTGCAGAGAACCACAAGAAAAAAACTGCCCTTCGGTATCGGTCAGATTGGTAAGTCCTTCCGTAACGAAATCACACCCGGTAACTTTACCTTCCGTACCAGAGAATTTGAACAGATGGAGCTGGAATTCTTCTGCGAACCCGGTACAGATTTGGAATGGCTGGATTACTGGAGAAAATACTGCAAAAACTTCCTGCTGAGCCTGAATATGACAGAGGATGCAATCCGTCTGAGAGATCACTCTCCCGAAGAGCTGTCTCACTACAGCAAGGGTACAACAGATATCGAATATAAATTCCCGTTCGGCTGGGGCGAGCTGTGGGGCATTGCGGACAGAACCGATTATGACCTGACCTGCCACCAGAACACAAGCGGCGAGGATATGACATATTATGATCAGGCAAAGAATGAAAAATATGTGCCTTACTGCATCGAGCCTTCTGTTGGTGCGGACCGTGTAACGCTGGCTTTCCTGTGCGATGCTTATCACGAAGAGGAGGTCGGCGAAGGCGATGTCAGAACCGTTCTGAAATTCCATCCCGCGCTGGCTCCCATCAAGGCGGCTGTTCTGCCTCTGAGCAAAAAGCTGAACGAACAGGCGGCAGAGGTTTATGCCGCACTGGCGAAGGAATTTAACTGCGATTATGATGATGCAGGCTCTATCGGTAAGCGCTACAGAAGACAGGATGAGGTCGGCACACCCTTCTGCATCACCTACGATTTCGATTCCGTTGAGGATCACTGCGTAACCGTGCGTGACAGAGATACCATGGAACAGGTAAGAATGCCCATCGCAGAGCTGGTTCCTTATCTGAAGGAAAAAATGGAGTTTTAAGCCATGAAACCATTTGAAGGCTTTACTGCGGAAACAATAGATTTCCTCTGGGAGCTGCGGATGAATAACAGCCGCGAATGGATGGAGGAAAACCGCGACCGCTATAAGCGCGTGCTGAAGGAGCCCTTTGATAGCCTTGCGGCGGCGCTTGCGGCGGAAAGCACAGCCTTCGGTGGCAGGGAAATGAAATGCTCCGTTTCCCGTATCAATCGCGATATCCGCTTTTCCAAGGATAAAAGCCCTTACCGCGCAAGCCGCTGGGTTGTGCTGTATGATGCGGCATTGCAGGGAACGGCATGGAAGGAACGCCCTTCCTTCTATTTCGAGCTGAGCCCCGAAGGCTATGAGCATGGTCTTGGCATGTGGTGCAGTCCGTCTGCCTTCCTTGCGGCATACCGCAGAAAAATCGAAAGCAATCCTGCGGCGTTTGAACGTATGGCAAAAAAAATTGAGAAAGACCCTCTTTTCCGTCTGGAAGGGAGAGCATATAAAAAATTCAAAAACGAAACGCTTTCCCCGCTTTTGCAGGCGTGGTATCCCAAAAAGGATGTTCTGCTTGTGGCACGCGGCGGTATGGAGGATATCCTCTTTTCCCCTGAATTACCACAGTTCCTCGCAGAGGGATGGAGCAGGCTCAAAAATTTCTATGCTTTTCTGGATGCCATTGAAGCGGAATAAAAAAGGAGTGGATTTAGGATGAAGAGAAATACGGTAAAAAGAAACGTAAGCCTTGCCTTAGGTGCAGCGCTGCTTTTCAATGCAGTGCCTGTCTATGCGGCGGATGCTGTTACGGTAAACCTGAACGGCAGTCAGATGGAGTTTGATGTAAATCCCGTGATTGAAAACAGCAGAACCCTTGTGCCGTTCAGAAAGATTTTTGAAGCACTGGACTGTGCCGTTTCCTATACGAAGGAGAATGGCGCGCAGGTGGTTACGGCAAACAGAGGCAATAAATGGATCACTCTGGAAATCGGCAAAAACGAAATCACCGTTGATGGCGAAACAAAGAAGCTGGATGTTGCGCCGAAAATCGTAAACGGCAGAACCCTTGTGCCGCTGAGAGCCATTTCCGAAGGTCTGGACTGCACCGTTGAGTGGTCTGCCGATACCAAAACCGTGGATATTCAGAAAAAACAGGGGCAGTACGCAGTTTCCGCTGCACATATTTCCAAGAATATAACAGATGATAAGGGAAATATCCTGATTACGATAGCGTTTGAATACCCTGTCATTGAAAATAAGGACAATAACGCCTTTATCACAGCGGTAAACGAACAGTATAAAAAGGATGCCGAGGCTGCTATTTCCGAAGCGGAAGCGGAATTTAAGGATTCTGCCGCAGCAGTTCTTGCTTCTGAGGGCAAGAATTACCATCCAATGGTTTTCACACGCTCCTTTGAGGTTAGTCTGAATCAGGATAATCTGCTTTCTATCACACAGCTGGATTATGCGGATACCTACGGCGCACATCCCAATACGCTGAAAAGCTCCAAGACCTTCAATCTGGCGGAGAATAAAGCGCTTACGCTGAGCGAGGTTCTGGGGAAGAATGCCGCCGATACAGACAGCTATGTGAAGGAAAAATTTGACGCGTATGTCAAAGAAACCGTAGGCGAATTGCTTGAGTATTATCAGGAGAACAGAGAGAAAGCGCTTTCCGCAGTCAATTTCTGCCTGACCGAGGATGCACTGGTGCTGTATTATAATCCTTATGATATCCTGCCTTACGCAGCAGGCTCGCCGGAGGTAAAAGTACCCTATGCGGATACAACCATAAAGCTTGCTTTGGCTGAAAGCTGATTGTTTTAAGGCAATAAAAAGGGAAGGACTAAGTCCTTCCCTTATTTTTTATCCTAATTTAGACCAATCGCGTGTTTCGCGCAGTTCTGTCCATTTTTCATACTTGGAATTCTCTTTGAATTCATAGTAATGGCTGTTGGTTGCCTCCTGTACGGGCAGGTAATACCAGCTGCTTGTATCAGCGTTATCCGTCCATGTAATCATGTCGGGAAGCAAATCCGCCGGAGTCTCAGGGAGACGTTTCAGCACACGGTTTACCAGAGACATGGTTTCTGCACGGGTAATCTGATTCTGGGGACGGAATGTATTGTCGCCGTAGCCGCTTACCCAGCCATGGTTCGCCGCAACCGTAATCTCGCCTTCTGCCCAATGCCCGATGATATCGGTGAAGCTTACGGGCGTTTTGTCGCCGTTGTTGTCAAAGCGTGTTGCGATTGCCGCAAATTCCGCACGCGTGATGGGTGCGTTCGGGCGGAATGTCCCATCGGGATACCCTGCGATAATGCCCATCCTGCTCAGCGTGGAAACGGAGCTGCAATACCATGCATCCGCCGCCACATCGGAGAAATCATTCTGATGTGTGAAGTTTTCATTGCGGATACCATCCTCCAACAGACGGAAGAAGATTGCCGCTACCTCTGCACGGGTGATGGAATTCTGCGGCTGTACTTCGCCATTCCCGTAACCAACAATGTAAGCAAAGTGGTCAGTGTTGTTCAGACCCAGTGCGTCATCATCAGGAATTTCTACTGTCGGCTTGGGCTTGGGACGATGTCCGCCGCCACCGCCGCCACCGGAGGATTCCTTGGTGTAGGTTACAGTGATTTCCGTATCCGTAGGCGTTTCAGCAGAAATTGTGCCGGAAACTGTGGCTTTATCTGCCTTGTAGCCTTCGATAGCAGGGCTGTCAATGGAATAATCCGCACCTGCTTTTACGTTGATAACTGCATCTGTCGCAGCCTGTGTGCCGTCGGAATAAACATAATGAACCGTAACCTTGTAAAGCTGTTCATGTGCCGCTTTGAGCGCCAAAGCACCTGTCAGATTTTCACGCTGTGTGTATTCCTTCGCATAGAGTTCGCCTTTGTCGGGATGTGCGTTCCAACGAGCAGTAAAGCCTTCTTCGATTTTACTGTCGATTTTGCCATCGATATACCATCCGTCTACAGTATCGTCAGCACTGCAGCTCAGTTTCCAGTCATTAGAAATTTCGCCGAGTTGAATGGTACATCCGGGAGTCCCTGCACCGGTGGAATAGATGTCATCCCCTCTTACACTGGCGTGATTATTATAAATAGATGCTTGTGCTAAGTCGGCTTTGATACCGAAAGCAGAATTATAGGAATCTATACAAATCCCACCACCTTGTTTTGCTTTATTGCCTGTGACAAGGGCTGTGCCCAGATTCAAACAATCGCGCAGACCGTTTTCTACAGCTAGTTTTGCAGAATCATTGGTTTCCGAGATATTTGCTTTCATATAGATTGCGCCGCCATAGGTTTTTGCGGTGTTGTCGCGAATAGTACCATTTTCGATGGTAACGCCGCCGTAGTTTGTAGCCCAGATACCACCGCCTTCATAGCCAGTAGCGGAGTTATTGGAAATAGTACCGTCTTTCATTAGGAAGCGGGAACCATTACCGGTTAAATAAACACCACCGCCACGATAGGATGCTGTATTTCCGTCAATGACAGATTCGCCCTCCATGATGAAAGTAGCCGTTACTCCTTTGCCGCCAGCGGCATTTGTGATTCCGTCATGGTAAAGGCTTGCACCCATACCAACGGCACCGCCGACAACCGCCCGATTGTTCTTTAATTCGGTATCTACGATTTTACAGGTATTATTGTAATAACCGTTGTTTGCATATCCAGATGCCTGATAGATTGCACCACCGCTAGAGCCGATAACGATATTATCATTTATTTTGCAACCAATGATTTCAACATTCGCAGAACCGCTGATATTCAAGCCGCCGCCTGCTATTTTAGCAGTATTATTTTTAATCGTACAATTCTTAATGGTAACCTTGCCGCTCTGAATATCAAAGCCACCACCAGAATAGCTTGTGTTGCCACCTGTAATCGTACCGTTTAGAACCACAATCTCTGCATCATTTTGGGTACTGATTCTTACAACAGTATTTGTACCGTCGCCGCTCAGTGTTTTCCCATTCAAATCCAGTGTAATAGATTTGTTGATCTTGATGTTTTCGGTTACATCCTTCGCCAGTACAACGGTCTCGCCGTTTTCAGCCGCGTCGATTGCCGCCTGTAGTGTTTCGTAGGTTGTTCCCTCTTTACCATCGATGGTTGCCGCATGCTTTACTTCGCCAGTTGTTTCGCTTCCGCTTCCACCTTCGCTTCCACCTTCACCCTCGGAAGAAGCAGGGTTGCTTTCGCCCTCGCCTTTCTCAGATCCTCCACCGCCTACAGTTGGCTTTAAGGTTTCATTTCCACCCTTCTGCTCCTCACCGGAAGGAGTAGGAGTACCGGTTGTCTCTGAGGGGGGGGCAGTTTGGGTATTCTGTCCGCCGTTCTCAGGTGTGCCTACTGGTTTTGTTCCTTCGTTGCTGCTTGCTCCGCTTTCATTGGACGAGCCGTCAGGCTGTCCTGCAGCAGGCGCGCTATTCGTCTGCTGAGAGCCTTCGCTCCCGGCACCTTCCTCTGCGAATACCCCAACCGGCGGCAGGGCAAGCGTCATAGAAAGTGCCAATGTCCAAGTGAGAAGCTTCTTGCCTTTGTTTTTCTCTGTCATAAAAACCCCCCTTTTCCTGTTTGCGGGTTTCGGAACAGGGAAACAATATGTATTTCGGTAGCCGGCTGTCCTGCGGCAAATCCCCTCGCCGTTTAGACCCTTGGCTTTGCGACATCGGCTTTTGCCGATTGTGCCTTTTTCTGAACATACGCCCGTTCCTGCGTCCGCACAGAAATAAAAATAGTTACATTGTTTTACATAAGAATAGCATAGCATATTTACATAAAAAGGCAAGTGCCTTTTTGTTTTTTTGTAAAATTTTGCCATACAAAAAGAGACAAAATCCTTAAAAAAGAGTATAATATGAAAAAACAATGAACGAGGTGAGCCCTTTTATGAATGATTTCGTAAAGAAAATGTTGGATTATAACCGTGCCTTCGTGGAGCATGGTCTCTATGAAAAGTATACCACAACCAAGTATCCGGACCGTAAAATCGCCATTCTTGCCTGCATGGATACCCGCATGACGGAGCTTCTGCCTGCCGCCCTCGGCTTGAAAAACGGCGATGTCAAGCTGATTAAAAACGCGGGCGGTCGCGTGATGCACCCCTATGGCAGTGTCATTTTCAGCCTTCTGGTTGCAGTCTATGAGCTGGGCGTGGATACGGTCGTTGTCATCGGGCATGATGATTGCGGCGGTCGCCTGCTTGACCCGAAGGAAATGATTGCCAAGATGAAGGAACGCGGCATTTCGCAGGAAGCGATTGACCATGTGGATGAAAACCATAAAAACGTGGAGCAATGGCTGACCGGCTTCGGGGATATCAATCATTCTGTGCAAAGCACCGTCGATGCCATTCGGGAGCATCCGCTGCTGCCTAAGGATCTGGAGGTGCTCGGCTTCATCATGGACCCCCATACGGGCGCAGTCCGCGGCGTTTCCGAGAGAAAAGAATAAAATATAAAAAGTCGCTTTTTGTCTAAGCAAAGGGCGGCTTTTTTCTTTTACGGAAAATTTATAAAAATCCGCTTGACAGAATGGACATACAGCTGTATGTTATAAATAAACATACATTTGTAGGTAAAAGAGGTGAACCCCATGGAAAAACAGAAATTACCCGATACAGAGCTCAAGGTCATGCAGGCAATCTGGCATATCGACCCCCCTGCCAGCACCTCTGCCGTCCGCGAGGAGCTGCAAAAGGAACGCCCTTGGAATTTATCCGCTTTGCAGACCCTTCTGGGCAGACTGGTGCGCCGTGGCTTTTTGCAGACGGAAAAGCAGGGCAAAAACCGCTATTATACCCCCCTCGTCACAGAGGAGGACTATCTCGCGGAGGATAGCCGCCGCTATTTTCAGAAATGGACGGGTGGCTCTCTCAGGGATTTGGTTGCCTGTCTTTATGTCAATCATTCGGTTACAAAAGAGGACTTAGAAGAATTGAAGGCATTTATCGAGGACGAAACGGAGGGGTGAGCTGCCATGCGTATTTTTCTGGAATATTTGAAGGTCGGCCTTTGGATGCTTCCGATTATTCTGCCGGCACTTTGGCTTTTGCCGCGCCTGTCTAAGCGGTATGCCGCTAAGGTATCCTATGTCATCTGGCTTGTGCTTGCCGTTCGTCTGCTCATTCCGTGGAATCTGACCCTTCCGCAGGAAACCGCCCCCATCCATGTGGCAATTTCCGAGGAGCAGGCGAATGAATGGGTGCAGGCGAAATTCAATCCCGTGCAGGCACCGCCAAAGGCAGAAGGCACAGCAGCCGCAGCACAAAAGCAGACACAGCCCCAAGCCGAACCCTTGCAGCCCTTGCAGATTGGCTTTGCGCTCTGGCTGGCAGGCGTGCTGTTTTTCGCCCTGCGGACAGCGGTTTCCGTTTTTCGGATGAAAAGGCTGCTCCGCCGTTGGGAGAAAGAGCCCTCTGCCGAAGCAAAGGCGTTTTTCGCCGAAACGGCAGGCAAAACGCAGCCGCGGCTCATGGTTTGCCCTGTACTGGAAAGTCCTATGGCGGTCGGCTTATTCCGCACAACTGTCTATCTGCCCCATGAGCACTACACCGCGCAGGAGCTGGAAATGATTTTCCGTCATGAGCTGATCCATTGGCGGCGGAAGGATTTGTGGTATAAGCTGCTGCTGCTTGCCGCAAGAAGCATCCATTGGTGCAACCCTCTGGTCTGGCGGATGGCAAAGCGTGCAGAGCGGGATTTGGAAATTTCCTGCGACAGCATGGCGGTGCAGGGCAGGGATGCGGCGTATCGCAAGGCGTATGGTCTGATGATTTTGCAGGAAGCGGAGCGCAGCATCGAAAAACAGGCAGCATTGACAACCTGTTTCACCGATGGGAAACGGGCATTGCAGGAAAGGCTGGTGGAGATTATGAATCAAAGCAAACGAAAAAAGGGCATGGCACCGGTTTCTGTTATGCTTGTGCTGACATTGACCTGCGGTTGCCTCATCAGCTGTGGGAAGGACGAGAAAGCATCGGAGTCCACGCAGGATACAGCAGTAAGCCAAGGCACCCTGACCGCAGAACAGCGCAAGCTGACTGAACGGTGGGCAGAGGCTCTTTCCGACAGAGATGGCAAAATCCGCTATAAAGAGATGGGCAAGGCTGCCAAGGCGCAGTTTATCGCAGAGCAGAAGGCGCTTGGTGGCGAGGATTGGAATTATGTCATCGGCGGCTCCAGCCCTTGGGTGGATTCCTATACCATCGAGGAGCGTGAAAATGCAGCCATGATTACCTATACCATGCAGGATAGCCAGCCTGCTTATTACACCATGAAGGAGCTTTTGAAATTCGGGGAGGAAAACGGAAAAACCGTTGTTGCCGGCTATCTCACCTCCAATCTTTATTGGGCGGACGGCAAGGTGCATCCCACCATTTCCCGTACGGAATCGGATTTGGACGAAGGCATTTGGGACTTTCTTTCGCAGAGCGTGGTCGGCTTTATTAGCCAAAGCGATTGGGATGTGTATGAATTGGAGGCCTTCAATTTTAACCGCATCAATGTGACACGCACCCCTCTGGCAAACGGCAGAGAACAGGTGACGGTGGATTTCGGCTTGAATATACATCATAGAAATCCCTTCCGCGACCCCGATGAGGCAGGCTATATCCACCGCGCAAAGGAGGCAGGACAGTCTATCTATCAGACGTATTATAAGGAATATTATGAGGAAAAAGAGGGAAATACCTATTTCCGCTTTACCTGTGAGGTGCAGGCAGATGCACAGAAAATCTACGAGGATACCTGCTATCCGGAAACCTTCCACCTCTATAATGATGATTTCAATCCGCATAAGATTACCTTTCACAAGAAAAACCCTGCTTGGGATGGTTGGTATGACGAAACACCTACGGATGGCTGGTTCTGCACCGTTACGCCTGCCAAGGATGCGAATACCGTCACCGTTGCCAGAAAAATCCGTATCGAGGATACCACAGGCAGAACGAATAACGGCTATTTCGATTTGAATCTTGACTATACGACCACCCTCCCCGTTGCGGAGGATGCAGCCTTTACCGTTGGCGGCGCAGGCGAAGCCCCTGCCATGCTGAACGCGAAGGAATGGCTTTCCCGTCTGCAAAGCGGAAGGGTCGGGCAGAGCGTGACGCTGTTCTTCGGGACAGATGCAAACGGAAACACCGTAATCACCGAGGGCAGAGAAGGCTTCTGGTCGAAAAAGGCCGCCTGATTTGTCGATATTCCCAAGGGGCGCGCACATTGCGCGCCTCTTTTTCCTGTGCTATACTAATGACATTTCAGAAAGTAAGGAGTGACTGCAATGAAGATAACCTATCTGCACCACAGTGGTTTTTCCGTTGAAACCGAAACAAAGGTGCTTTTGTTTGATTATTATACAGAGGGCGGCAGAAAAGCGTATTTCGACCCTGCCGCATACCCCGATAAAGCAGTTTTCGTCTTTGTCTCCCATGCGCATGAGGATCATTATGACAGACGGATTCTTTCCTGGGCAAAGCTCCCCAATGTCCGCTATGTGCTTTCCTTTGATGTGCGGACAGAAGCAGGCTTTGAAGGCAGAGCCCTCCGCGCCGAGCCGCATCGGACGTACGATTTTGACGGCATTTCCATCCAAACGCTCAGGTCCAATGATGAGGGCGTGGCGTTTCTGGTCAAGGCGGATGGCAAAACCATTTACCACGCAGGCGATTTGAATTGGTGGCACTGGAATGGCGAACCCGATGCGTTCAACGCCGATATCGAAAAAAGCTATACGACGGAAATCAATCGGCTGAAGGGCGAGAAAATAGACGTTGCCTTTGTCCCTGCGGATCTGCGCCTACAGGATAAATATTTCTGGGCGGTCAATTATTTTCTCAAGACCGTCGGCGCAAAAAGGCTGTTTCCCATGCACTTCTGGGGACGCTTTGATGTCTGCACGATGCTGCGTCAGCTTGGCTATGGTGAAACGATTGCGGAAATCACGCAGGAAAACGAAAAATTTGAAATTTAAACGGAAATTCTTAAGGAAATCTTCAAGTTCTTCCGTGGAATTTCATTTATACTAAGGATAGAAAAGAATCGGTCGAAATCCTGATTTCGATTGTGGCTTAGTTTTTTAGCGGAAGAAGGAAAAGCAATGAAGGGAAAAAACTGGAGGGAATATGAACCGCCGAAGCGCCGTCGGCGCAGAAGAAGAAAGGGCGGACTTTTGCGCAAGCTGCGTTTCGTAGTGGTGCTGTTTTTGGTTGGCTATGTCGGCTTTCTGGTCTATTATAATTTCGACAAGCCCTATACCGTTGCACTGGATGCAGGGCATGGTGGGGCGGATGTCGGCGCAGAGGGCGTGATACAGGAGGTCGCACTGACGGAGCAGACTGTAGCCGCGCTGCAAACCCTTCTGGAGGAGGACGGACGCTTCCGCGTGGTGCTGTCCCGTAAGGCAGGCGAGGGTGCAACCGTCACCGAGCGTAACCATAAATTCCGCCGCAGACACCCCGATTTAATGCTCTCTGTCCATGGCAACGCAAGCGACAGCAGCAGTGCCAATGGCTTTGAGTGCTATCCTTCGCCTCCCGGCTATGAAAACCACGAAGAAAGCCTTGCCTTTGCTGCATGTCTGGCGCAGGAAATGCAGAATATAGGCGCAAATCTTCGCGGTACGGGCATCGCAGGCGTGCGCTATGGCTATTATGATGAAAACGGCAATAAGCTGCTGTGTGATTCGAGCGATACCACGGTCTATTCCTATGATACCTTTGGTATGCTCAAAAATATGAGCTGCCCTGCGGTTCTGGCGGAGCAGTGCTTTATTACAAATCCTTCCGATGTGGAAAGCTTCGGCACAGAGGAGGGCTGTCAGCGCGCCGCGCAGGCGTATTACAAGGCTATCTGTTCGTACCTTGAAGGTGCGAAACAATAAGAAAAGTCCCCGAAAGGGGACTTTTTAATTACTCAATAGTGATATCCTTTTCAATCAGCCGTTTATTCACATCCTCCTTCAGCAGTGTATACACCACCGAAACAATCGGGATAAACACCAGCATCCCGACAATCCCGAACAGACTGCCGCCCAGCGTCACCGCAACCAGCACCCAGATTGCAGGCAGTCCAATCGAGCCGCCGACCACCTTCGGATAAATCAGATTTCCTTCAATCTGCTGTAATACAATAAACAGCACGATAAACGCTGCTGCTTGCGAGGGGCTGACCGTCAGAATCAGAAACGCCCCTACGACACAGCCGATAAACGCCCCGAAAATGGGAATCAGTGCCGTAAATGCAATCAGCACCCCAACCAGAACGGCGAAGGGGAACCGCAGAATCGTCATGGAAATGAAGAACATCATCCCCAGAATCACCGCCTCTAGGCACTGCCCTGTCAGGAAATTTGAAAACGTGCGATACGTCAGCGCACAGATTTGCAGAAAACGGTTTGCGTGCTTTTCCTTCAGATAGGCGAAAATCAGCTTTTTCATCTGCCGCTTCAGAAATTCCTGCTGCAACAGGATATAGCAGGCGAAAACAAGACCGATGAAAAATGTCCCCACGCCGCTCACAATTCCTGTCGCTACGCTGATGGTAGAGCTCAGCATGGAATTTGCCCCTATGCGGAAGAATGTCACAAGCTGATTCAGAATTTCCTCCCAATTCAGCTGTGCCTGTACCTCGTCTATGTAGTCCACCAGCTCAGGATGGTTGGAAACAAGCTGTTCCGCCTTTCTTATCAGCACAGGCACCTTTTCGGGCAGCGTTTTCCCAAGCGTAGCAATGGTATTTCCCAGCTCCGGCACAACCACAATCGTCACAAGGCTCAATAGTGCCAGCACAAAAATCAGCGTCAGAATCAGGCTGACGGGTGCGGCAAATTTTTTCTGCTTTTCCTTTGCGTTTGCAAACAGCCGCTTCCGGATGCGGTTCATCGGCACACTCAGCACAAATGCAATCGCGCCCCCCAGAAGGAAGGGGAACAGGATGTGCAAAATCGTTTTTACCGCCTGCAGCACAATGCTAAACCGCCAAAGCCCCACCAGAATCACCAGTGTAAATATAATTAAGCCCCGCAGCTTGCGGAGCGTATCCTTATCTAACTGCATCCAATCAACTCCCGATATGTTTTTATTTATATTAGAAGAAAGTATATCATAAAAGTAAATTTTCTTGCAATACGCGCGCACAATTCTTAATATTTTCTTCTGTTTTTCCTTTACACAGCGGGCATTTGCGTATAAACTATACAAAGGAATATGTGGCTTTTTTCAGAAAAGTCAATTTATCGAAGCAGAAAGGAAGAAAAAAATGGAAGTAAGAACAAGATTTGCCCCTTCCCCTACGGGCTATATGCATATCGGCAACCTGCGTACCGCGCTTTATGAATACCTCATTGCAAAATCTCAGGGTGGGAAATTCATCCTTCGTATTGAGGATACCGATCAGGGCCGTCTGGTGGAGGGCTCTCTGGATGTCATTTATAAAACCATGAAAATGACAGGCTTACAATATGATGAAGGCCCCGATATCGGCGGCGAATACGGTCCCTATGTGCAGAGCGAACGCATGGGTCTGTATATGGATTATGCAAAGGAACTGGTGGAAAAGGGCGAAGCGTATTACTGCTTCTGCACCAAGGAAAGACTGGAAAGCCTGAAGGAAGCCAATGCAGAGGGCGTTTCCTTCGCAAAATATGACCGTCATTGTCTGCATCTGTCCCCCGAGGAGGTACAGGCAAAGCTTGTCGCAGGCGAACCCTTCGTGATTCGCCAGAAAATGCCCGAAAGCGGCACAACCTCCTTCCATGATATGGTTTATGGGGATATTACCGTGGATAATGCGGAGCTGGATGACCAGATTCTGATGAAGGCAGACGGCTTCCCGACCTATAACTTCGCCAATGTTGTGGATGACCACCTGATGCACATCACCCATGTTGTCCGCGGCAGTGAATATCTTTCCTCCACACCCAAGTATAACCTGCTGTATCAGGCATTCGGCTGGGAGCCTCCCATTTATGTACACCTGCCTGCCGTTATGCGTGACGCACACCATAAGCTGTCCAAGCGTCATGGCGATAAATCCTTCGAGGATTTGGTAAATGAAGGCTATGTGGTAGAAGCCATCGTAAACTATATCGCACTGCTTGGCTGGAGTCCCTCCGATAATGTGGAAATCTTCACCCTTAAGGAGCTGGAACAGAAATTTGATATGGCAGGGCTGAGCAAATCTCCCTCCATCTTCGATATCAAAAAGCTGACATGGATGAACAGTGAATACCTCAAGGCAATGGATTTTGACAAATACTTTGAGTTGGCAAGACCGAAGCTGGAGGAGGCACTGGCAGGCACCGATTTAGACCTCAAAAAAATCGCGGCACTGCTCCAGAAGCGTCTGGAAACCCTCAACGATATCCCCCGTCTGGTGGATTTCTTCAAGGAGCTGCCCGATTATAGCACAGAGCTGTATACCCATAAAAAAATGAAAACCAACGATGAAATCGCACTGTCCTCCTTACAGGCGGCTCTGCCCGTTCTGGAGAACCTGTCCGACTGGAATGAAGCGGCAGTCCATGACAGCCTGATGGCACTGGTCGGCGAGCTGGGCATCAAAAACGGTCAGCTGCTCTGGCCCGTCAGAACAGCCCTTTCCGGTGAGCAGACCTCTCCCGGCGGCGCAATGGAGCTGGCGGATATCTTAGGAAAAGAAGAATCCATCCGCAGAATCAAGAAGGGTATTGAGAAATTGAGTAAGTAAATCGATTCCTTTTATGTTCATAAATTATTCAAATATTCTTAAAAAACTCTTTGGTTTTTGTACAAATGGAATTCAAATTTGAATGATATCATAAAGGTGTCAAAAGGAACGGACCACCTTTTGAGAACATAAGTATTATACCCTTCCCCTTTTTAAATGATAAAACGTAAAAGCAAGAAGAGCAAATCGAGAGATTTGCTCTTTTGCTTTTTATGGCTGATTTTAGGGCATCATGTCATCCATGATATCGTCAATCGCCTCCTCCGCCTTCACTACCATCTTTTTCCCTTTTCTGGCAAGTCTCTGATAGGTGCGCTTATCCTTCATCAGGTATCCCATGCCTGCCATTGCCGCCGCGCCGCCAAGCAGCATCCCTGTTGCAAATTTGTTCATAAAATCCCTCCTTTGATGAAATTAGTATGACCGTTTTCGGGATTTTTATTGATTTTCCATGACGGATAACGTATAATCAAACCAATAAGCTGTCAAGACAGCTGTAAAAACAAGTGAAGAGACAAAAAGGAGAAAGAACATGAGCGAGAATCAAAAAGGCTTTGCCGCTTTTCTGGCAAAAAAGGATATCGTTTTTTCAGCAAAGCGATACGGCATTGATGCCTTGGGCGCAATGGCACAGGGCTTGTTTGCATCCCTGCTGATTGGGACAATTTTAAAAACCTTGGGGCAGCAGCTTGGCGTTGCCATTCTGGTGGATATCGGTACCTTCGCGCAGGCGGTCACAGGCCCTGCCATGGCAGTTTCCATCGGCTATGCGCTGAAATGCCCCCCTTTGGTGCTGTTTTCATTGATTGCCGTCGGCGGCGCGGCGAATCAGCTGGGCGGTGCAGGCGGCCCTCTGGCTGTTTTCGTTGTCACCATTTTTGCCGCAGAGTTCGGTAAGCTGGTTTCCAAGGAAACAAAGGTCGATATCATTGTGACCCCCTCTGTCACCATCTGCGTCGGCGTGCTGCTTTCCATGTGGTGGGCACCCTCCATCGGTGCGGCGGCAAGCGCAGTCGGCAATGCCATCAAGTGGGCAACGGAGCTGCAGCCCTTCTTCATGGGGATTCTGGTTTCCGTTATCGTCGGCATCGCGCTGACGCTCCCCATCAGCAGTGCGGCAATTTGTGCGGCTCTGGGGCTGACAGGCTTGGCAGGCGGTGCGGCAGTTGCAGGCTGCTGTGCGCAGATGGTTGGCTTTGCCGTTATGAGCTTTAAGGAAAATAAATGGAGCGGTCTTTTGGCGCAGGGCATCGGTACCTCTATGCTGCAAATCGGGAATATCGTCAAAAACCCGCTGATCTGGATTCCGCCTACACTGGCATCTGCTGTCACAGGCCCTATCGCAACCTGTATTTTCCGCATGAAGATGAATGGGGATGCCGTGGCCTCCGGCATGGGTACCTGCGGTTTGGTCGGACAGATTGGTGTCTATACCGGTTGGATTAACGATATCACCGCCGGCACAAAAGCAGGCATTACCTCTATGGATTGGCTTGGTCTGGTTTTGGTTTGCTTCATCCTGCCCGCAGTCCTGACCCTCGTTTTCGCATATCCCATGCGCAAAAAGAACCTCATTAAGGAAAATGACCTGAAGCTGGATTTGTAATCCATAAAATAAAAAGAGTGAAATCCCCTTGGATTTCACTCTTTTTTGTATGTGCTTTTTATCATGGGTTTTTCACAGGCGCACCGCGCCGCTTTTCTCCCTGCCGTTTCCGGCACGGTGGGGAAGGGATTGGAAAGGGAAACCATGTGTCCCTTTCTCTGTCTGCGAAGGTTCGGAACCCATTCCGAAACGGGTTCCAAGTTTTTGTTACTTTTTAGCATAAAAAGTAAGAAAGAAAGCTTCTGTTTTGCCAAAATAGTTCCAAACTGGCGAACTTCTGATGTTGTCCAAGAAAAATATTTGGCTCGAATGAGCCCAATCGGCGCTTGCGCCGCTAACTTAGACGCTCCTGCGCCGCTATTTCATTCCCCCAAATCGTGAATAAACAGCCCACTCCGCAGCTTCGGCTCAAACCATGTCGATTTCGGCGGCATCGTCATATCCTCATCCGCCACATCCATCAGCTCCTCCATGGAGGTGGGGAACATGGAAAACGCCAGTCTCATCTCGCCGCTGTCCACTCTGCGCTCCAGCTCACCCAGTCCGCGAATTCCGCCGACAAAATCAATCCGCTTGTCGGTTCTGGGGTCGCCGATGGCAAGCACAGGCTCCAGCAGCTCCTTCTGCAAAATGGAAACATCCAGTCCCAGAACAGGGTCGTCTGTAATAATTTCCTCCTTCGCCGTCATCTTGAACCATTTCCCGTCCAGATACAGCCCAAAGGTGTGCGGTGCTTCGGGGTGGTAAGGGCCTTCGCCCGCGTAGGGCGCAATGTCGAATTTCTTGCGAATTTCCTGCATGAATTCCTCTGTATTGTAGCCGTTTAAATCCTTTACCACGCGGTTGTAATCCATGATATATAAATCCTCTGCCGCAAATAGTACGGACAGATAATAGTTGAATTCCTCCTCACCGGTGTAATCCGGCTTTGCCTCTCTGCGCTTCAGCGCCACCTTCACGGCGGATGCGTTTCTGTGGTGTCCGTCCGCAATGTAGAGATTCTTCACCTGCTTAAAGGATTCCACCAGCATGCCGATTTCCGTATCGCTGTCAATCACCCAGACTGTATGCCCGATGCCGTCCTCGGCAACGAAATCGTAAATCGGCTTTACTGCTGCTGTCCAGCCGTCGACAATCGCCTTTGCGTCCTTGTTTTCCTTGTAGGCAAGGAAAATCGGGCCTGTGTTTGCGTTCAGCGTATCCACATGGCGGATACGGTCAGCCTCCTTGTCTGCGCGTGTCAGCTCATGCTTTTTAATCGTCCCGTTAATATATTCGTCCACAGACGTACAGCAAACCAGACCCGTCTGGCTTCTGCCGTTCATCGTCATGCGGTAAAGATACAGGTTGGGCAGTAAATCCTGTCCCAGAATCCCGTTGTGAATCATGTTTTCGAGGTTTTCCTTTGCCTTTGCGTAAACCGCAGGGCTGTAAACGTCAATATCCTTCGGCAGGTCCACCTCTGCCTTGTCAACATGCAGGAAGGACCAGGGCTTTCCCTGCACCATTTCTCTTGCTTCTTCGCTGTTCATTACGTCATAGGGCAGGGCAGCTACGTCCTTTGCGTAAGCCTCTGCCGGGCGGATCGCCATAAAGGGTCTGATGGTTGCCATAATTTTCCTCCTTTGGAATTGCTGTTTTCGGTTTCTCAATCCAGAATACGAACCTTCAATACCGTATTGATGGCATACAGGTCTTTGATCATATCATCGATGTTTTCGGGCAGGTTGTCGCATACCACGATGTTATATGCAAGGTCGCCCTTGGAGTTGTTTACCAGCTTGTCGATATTCACGCTGTATTTTGTGAAAACAGCACCCAGCTGCCCAATCATGTTTACGATATTCTGGTGGCATACGGTGATGCGGGGCTTGCCGTTATAGGGCACCACGCAGTTGGGGAAGTTTACGGAATTTTTGATATTGCCGTAGGTCAGGTATTCTCTGATTTCCTGCGCCGCCATAATTGCACAGTTTTCCTCGGATTCCGGTGTGGATGCGCCCAGATGAGGGGTTACGATGATGTTCGCAGGGTCGCCCAGCAGGTCTTCGGAAGGGAAGTCTGTCATGTAGCGCGCGATGGTGCCGTCCGCGATGGCTTTTTTCAGTGCCGCATTGTCCACCAGACCGCCGCGTGCAAAGTTCAGCAGGCGTGCGCCGGGCTTTGTTGCCGCAAACAGCTTTTCATCAAAGGTGTTTCTTGTCTTATCGTTCAGGGGAATGTGCAGCGTAATGTAATCTGCTTTCGCCACCAGCTCCTCCATGGATTCCTCATGCACCACGTTGGGGGATAAGTGCCATGCACTTTCAAGGGAAAGGAAGGGGTCGTAGCCGATAACCTCCATCCCCAGATCCAGTGCCGCATTGGCAACCTGTACACCAATCGCACCCAGACCGATGACACCCAAGGTCTTGCCTGCAATTTCAGGGCCGGTGAATTCCTTCTTGCCTGCCTCTACTGCCTTTTCCACGCTTTCGCAGTTGTCCTTCAGCCCCTGTACCCAAGCTGCCCCTGCAATGATGCGTCTGGAGGATGCAAACAGTCCTGCCAGAACCAGCTCCTTTACGGCGTTTGCATTTGCCCCCGGCGTATTGAATACGGGAACGCCCTTCTGTGTACATTTTTCGATGGGGATGTTGTTTGTGCCTGCGCCTGCACGGGCAACGGCAAGCAGGTTTTCGTTCAGCTCCATCTTGTGCATGTCAAAGCTGCGCAGGATGATGCCCTCAGGATTTTCTGCTTTTTCGTCAATCACGAAATTCTGTTCGGGCAGCTTTGCCAGCCCTGTTTTTGCAATGTTGTTCAAAGTACGAATGGTATACATAATGTCTCTCCTTTTTAGATATAAGAAAAGGGTCGTGTGCCACGACCCTTTTGGATTTTACTTATTTTCCATCTCGAATTTCTTCATGAATTCCACTAATTTTTCCACGCCTTCGATGGGCATTGCGTTATACATACTTGCGCGCATGCCGCCAACGGTGCGGTGACCTTTCAGGTTTTCAAAGCCATGCTCTTTTGCCTCCTTGATGAATTTTTCATCCAGCTCCTTCGTAGGCAGTACGAAGGGCGCGTTCATCAGGGAACGGTCTTTCTTTACAACAGTGCCGCGGAACAGCTCGGATTGGTCTAAGAAATCATAGAGAATAGCCGCTTTCCGTTCGTTGATTTTCTGCAAGGCAGCAACGCCGCCCTGCCGTTTCACCCAGTCGAATACCAGACCCATGAAGTAAATGCCGTAGGTCGGGGGTGTGTTGTAAAGAGAATTATTTTCTGCGTGAATATCATAACGCAGCATGGTCGGTGTGAAATCCATGGCGTTGCCCAGTAAATCCTCTCTCACGATAACAACCGTTACGCCTGCGGGGCCGAGGTTTTTCTGCGCCCCTGCGTACAGAAGACCGAATTTCGTAATATCAATCTCCTGCGAGAGAATGGAAGAGGACATATCGCCCACCAACGGCACATTGCCTGTATCGGGAAGCTCCGTCCAGCGTGTACCGTAAATGGTGTTGTTCAGTGTGATATAAAAATAATCCGCTTCGGGGTCGAATTTGGAAGGATCCAGTGTGGGGATGTGGTCGAAGGTTGAGTCTGCTGAGGAAGCAACGATGTTCACTTTACCGTAACGCTCTGCCTCTGCCGCCGCCTTCTTCGCCCACTGACCTGTGATCACATAATCCGCCTTGTTGTTTTTGTTCATCAGGTTCATGGGAATCATCGCAAACTGCGTTGAGCCGCCACCCTGCAAGAACAGAATTTTATAATTATCGGGAATGTGCATCAGTTCCTTGAGATCAGCCTTTGCCTTCTCCAGAATATTTTCAAAGGTTTTTGAACGGTGGCTCATCTCCATCACTGACATGCCTGCTGAAGGGTAACAGACCAGTTCGCGCTGTGCCTGTTCCAGAACTTCCAAGGGCAGCATGGAAGGACCTGCTGAGAAGTTGTATACTCTTTTTTCCATAGATAAGCCTCCTAACTTTTAACAATATGGACACATGTCCGCATCAAACGGGCATTGTCGATAGGGAAATTATAGCACTTTCATTTTTCCCGTCAACTGAAAATGGGATTTTTTTTGTCCCACCCTGAAATTTTGGAGAATGAAGCAAAATTTTTTGAAAGAGAAAAGAAAAGTCTGTTAAATTTGACGTAATATTGTCTTTCGCCCGAAAACAGAAATGTACTTTGTCTATTGTATACAATCGTAAACATGAGAAAAAATAATCAAAAATATTCTATTTAACGAAAATTGTTGATTATCTCGTGCTTTCGTGTTATCCTAAAGAGGAAATTTATACGAAACCGAATATAAAAAATATAGAGAAAGAAGGGAGGGAAAATCATCTTGGAAAAACAGGACCGCAGAGTCATCCGCAGTAAAATGCGGATGCGAGAAGCACTCATTTCTCTGATGCAGGAAAAGCTCTTTCCCGAAATCACCGCAAGGGATATTACCGATAGGGCGGATCTCAATCGGGCAACGTTTTATCTTCATTATAATAATGTGTTCGATCTGCTGGAGGAATTGGAAGAAGAAACCGTAAGCGAATTTGCCCGCATGCTGGAGGAAACCCCCATCCTTGAAAACAGCACATGGGAGTCTGTCCTGATCGGAAAAATCTGCGATTATATCGCCGAAAATCAGGATCTCTGCCGCTGTCTGTTCCTCAATCCGCACAGCGATTGCTTTACGGAAAAGCTGACGGAGATTATGAAGCGGAAGGGACAGGAAATCCGGAAGGAGCGCGGCTTGGAAAGGGACTCCAGACAGACGGATTATATCCGCCATTTTATTTCCTGTGGTGCCATGGGGATGGTAAAGCGGTGGCTTGCGGAGGGGATGCCGCTCTCCAAGGCAGAAATGATGGATTTAACGGAAAAAATCATGCACCCCATTTTTCAATTATTGTTTGTGGCTTAAATTTACGGCTGCAAAAGAAGGCTCTGTCATTATAAGAAAGTATCAGAAAAGGAAGGGAGTAAAAAGATGCAAAACGGAAAGAAGAAGGTGTTGGCGCTGCTTCTGGCAGGCTGCTGCGTATTAAGCGCCTGCGGCACAAAAACAGACGATACAAAAACAGCAGAGAAGGGCAATTTTGTCACTGGCACAGTGGAATGTAAGGAGGTTTATGTCCGTGCGAAAATCCCCGGCTATCTGACAGATATTCCCGTCGAGGAAGGGCAGGAGGTCAAGGAGGGGGATTTGCTGTTCTCCACAGACAGACGCGATGTAGAGGTAAAGCAGACACAGGCATCCGCAACCGCGAAGGCAGCCGCAGGGCAGGTCGAGGCGGCGAAAAATGCCGCAGAGGCGGCAGCGGCAGTGGTGGAAAAGGCAAACGCAAATGTGAAACTGCTGGAAACCGAATATGCAAAATATCAGGAGCTTTACGCCATGGATGCCGTTTCTCAGGATAATATGGATAAGCTGACAACCCAGCTGGAGGCGGCAAGATTGGATGCCGCGGCGGCAGCGGCACAGCAGCAGGCGGCGCAGGGGCAGTATGAAGCGGCAACCGGACAGCTTGCGGCAGCAAAGGGCGTTCTGGATGAAGTCAATCTCAATCTGGGGCAGACCTCTCAGTATGCCCCCTGCAACGGTACCATCACTATGATTTCCTCCTCTCTTGGGGAGCTCATTGGCACAGGCACCACCATCGTTACCCTCACAGATTACAGCGACCGTTGGGTCATGGCAAATGTAGATGAATACGCAGTCGGCAAGCTGAAGGTCGGTCAGCAGATTCCTCTGACCAGTAAGGCGCACCCCGATACCGTCTTTCATGGCAAAATCGTCAATATCAGCAAAAGCCCTGATTTTGCAACCAAAAAATCCACAAATGAGCTGAATGATCAGGATGTTGTTACATACGAGGTGAAAATCGCCCTTTCCGAGAAGGATGATATCATGCTTTACCCCGGAATGCTGGTGCAGGTAGACCTGGATAAAGCAGGTGAGAAAAAATGATTCTGACATTTTTCAAGGGGCTTCTTCGGGAGCTTTGGCTTCTGGTGAAAGATCCGCGGGGCATCTTTATGTTTCTCGTTGCCCCGCTTCTGATGAATATTGTGGTCTGCGGTGCCTTCCAAAACGGCATTGTCAACCATATTCCTCTGGCAGCGGTAGAAATGTCCTCCTCCGCAAAAACAAGAGAGTTGATTCGCGCCTTCGATGAATCCGACCGTTTCGATGTCACCCTTGTCCTGCAGGACTTGGATGAGGCAAAGCAGAAAATGGAGGAGGGCGAGGTGCAGGGCATTATCGTTATCCCTGCCGATTATACCCGTTCCCTCCAGCTGGGACAGCAGGCAGAGGTGCTTGTCGGTATCAATAGTGCGAATAACCTTGTCGGCAACAGTGCGGTTGTTTCCGTCATGCAGGTCGTGAAAACCGTTTCCTCTCAGATTGCGGTCAAAAGCTATGTGGCATCGGGCAGCAGCGTTGCGGAGGGTACGGCGAAGGTTATGCCGATTTCGACCGTGCTTCGCCCGTGGTTTAACCCCCAGTTCAGCTATCTGATGTATCTGGGGCTTGGGCTGACCGGTCTGGTTTATCATCAGCTCTTCCTCTCCGCGGTGGCAGGCTCCTTCGCGGATGAAAAGAAGGAAGGCATCCTTTCGGGCAAATTCCGTAAACGGGATGCAATCCTCTATTATTTCGATAAAATGCTTTTCTACGGCATTGCAGGCTTTTTCAATCTCCTGCTGAATTATGCCGTGATTATGAAAATCTACAGCTTCCCCATGCGCGGCGCACAGGCGGATTTCCTGCTTTTCAGTGCTTGCTTCGTGTTCTGCCTGCTCGGCTTCGGTGCGCTTCTGGGGCTGCTCTGCAAAAATTCCCTGCATGCGATGCAGTGGCTTATGGCGCTGACCTATCCGTTTTTCGTGCTGGCAGGCTTTTCTTGGCCGCATACGGAAATGCCGGATTTTCTGGTGCGGATTGCAAATTATCTGCCCGTCACCCATTACCTCGGCCCCGTCCGCAGTATCATTCTGATGGGCATCGGCTTTGAGCGCACCTCCCTACAGCATAATCGCGCTATGCTCTTAACCCTTGGCATAGGTGCATTTGTGCTCAGCTTCGTGGTCTTTGCGTGGCAGCTGTGCCGTGCGGAAAAGAAGCAGAAGGCGGCAGAGAAGAATACACAGACAGAGGGGGTGCAGGCATGAAAAACGCAGTAAAATTATTTCTTCGGGAATGGAAATATCTCCTGAAACGCCCCCGTTCGCTCGTGCTGATGGTGCTTGTGCCGATTTTCGTCACCTGTATCTGCGGCAGTGGCTATGGAAAGGGCTATTTCTCCGATTTGAAAATGGGCGTGGTGGATTACAGCTATACCAAGCAGACCAGAGAGGTGGTCGAAGCCTTCCGCCAGTCCCCGTATTTTGATGTGGTCGGCTATTATAACGATGAGGATGAAATTGCCGAGGCGATGCGCGATGGCGAAATCGTCGGCTGTCTCATCTTCCCTGCGGATTTCACAAGAAAAATGCAGCTGGGACAGCAGGCAGAGGTGCTGCTCGGCTCCAGTGCCGTCAATATGGGCTATGGCAGTACCATCAACCTCAAGGGCTCGGAGGTTCTGGGGACGGTTTCCACCCAGATTGCCGTCAAAAGCCTTGTGGCAAAGGGCAAAACCGTGGAGGATGCCCTCGCCGCCATGAACCCCGTCAGCTTCTATACCCGTCAGTGGTATAACCCGACGAATAACTTCTCGTATTTTCTGGTGTATGGCTTCGTTGCCGCAACCGTTCAGCAGGTGCTGATTTATTTCGCGGCAATCTCCCTCGTTCGGGAGAAGGAAAGCGGTCATCTGGAGGAAATGCAATCCATTTCCAAAAGTGCCCCCTTGCAGGTGCTTGTGAAATGCTTGGTCTATTTCCTGATTTCCCTCGTGGCGTGGGCGATTTGCTCCGCCATCATCCGTTGGGGCTATGCGATTCCCATGCGGGGAAGCCTTCTGCTCTGGCTTGTCTACAGCAGTCTTTTCCTGCTGTCGATTGTTGCCTTGGGGCAGTTCTTTTCCGCAGTCATGCCAAATCCCATTGTGGCAACCTCTATCTCTCTGGTGTTCACCTCGCCCTCTCTGGTGCTGAGTGGCTACACCTGGCCCACCATGGCGTTGCCTGCGTTCTATCAGAAAATCGGGCAGGTCTTTCCGCTGACGCATTTTGTCATCGGCTATCGCAATGTGGCATTGATGGGCTGTGGCTTTTCCGCAGTGAAAAAGGAACTGCTCCTTCTCGGCGGCATCATCGTGGTCTGCCTTACGTTGAGCTGCGTCATCTGGCAGCTGCGTCTGAACCGCATTGAGAAGAAAAAGCAGGGAACCGTTGCAGAGAAGGAAGAGCCTGTGTCCCTACAGGCATAAGAAAGGAGTGCAGAATATGAAATTCTATCCATATAAAAAAGCATGTGCGCTTCTCGTTACAGGCGCACTGACAACAGGTGCGGCAGTGCCTGCCCTCGCGGCGGAGAACAAAACAGCCGCCCCGCAGAACGCCGAGGAAAGCAAAACAAAAGCCATGACCTTAAAGGAAATTCAGGAGCTGGTGGTAAAAAATAACCGTCTGAAAACCACCCTGACGCTGAATCAGGAAAAGGTCATCGCAGGCTTAAGTGCCATTGATGACGGTCTGAAGGATTTGAGGAATTCGCAGGATAAGGCGGCGCACGCAAGAAGGGACGCAAGCGCCTCTGCAAGCAGTGGGAAAACAACGATTGATAATACACTGAAATATTTGGAATCCGTAGGAGCAGCCGGAGCATCTGATCAGCTTTGGGCAGGCGTTACCGGTGCGCTCCTCTCCGGTGCAGTCAAAACCGCAAGCGGCATGGAAACCCTTGTGGATAATGTTGCCGATAGACAGCGCGATACGCTGGAGGATCAGCAGACAGAACTGAAAAATACAAAAATGGACTTAAATAAGACCAAGGAGGACTGGGAAAATGAATCCCTTGCCGTCACACAGCTTCTCGTCACCAAAACCGTACAGGTCGAAAAGGGTGTCAGCCTGCTCACACAGAAGCAGTCCCTTCTGGAGCGTGTCTGCCGGATTGAGGAAAAGAAGCAGGAGCTTGGCTTTAGCACAGGCACCGACCTTTCCGAGAAAAAGCTTGCCGTTTCCGAGGGTGCGAAGGAGCTGCAAAGTGCCAAGGACGGCTTAACCCTGCTCAAGCGTCAACTGAATGACCTTATGGGGCGTGAAATCGATGAGGAGCTCATTATCACACCCCCTGAGCTGACACGCACCATCGAAACCGCCCCTGCCTATAGCGAGGAGCTTTTGAAAACCGCCACCGATAAAAATTATAAGCTGAAAACCCTCCGCAGGGATAAGCAGCAGGCGGAAGCGGATTCCAAGAAGAATGACAGATATGACGGACAGCTGAAGGCAAGCAGGGTGGATATGCAGCTTGCGGATGTCTCCACTGAGGAGGAAAAGGTCAATATCGCCAACGATTTAAAGAAGAAGCTGGATGCCATCAATACCGCCGCGGCAGAATATCAGAATAAAAAGGATGCCAACAGCAAGGCGAAAATCGAATGGGAGCAGCAGCAGAAATCCGCAAAGCTGGGGCTTGTTTCCGCAGTCGAATTGCAGGCGCTCGAGCTGCAGTATGAGCAGACCGAAATGGAGCTTTCCGCCGCAGCCTATGCCTACGATTTGGCGTGGGAGGAATATACTATGCTCATGAACGGCACCACCCTTGATATCTACGATGTTTATAAATCAAAGCTGAGCTGAAAAAACAATACGAAGGGAGAAAAGCAGGATGAAGATGATTGATTTGACACAGCTGATTACAGCGTCCATGCCCGTCTATCCGGGTACGGAGCCGCCGCATTTGACGGTAGCCAGCACCTATGAAACGGATGGCTTTCGGGAAACCCTGCTTTCCTTCTTTTCCCATACAGGCACCCACATGGATGCCCCCTTTCATCTCTTTGGAGATAGAACAAAGCTGAATGAAATGCCTGCGGCGCAGTTTGTCGGCAAGGCGCTTGTCATCCCCTGCATGCAGTATGGTGCAGGCGAGGAAATCGGCATGGAAGCGCTTGCTCCCGTCCGCCGGCTTGCGGATGAGGCGGATTTTCTTCTTTTCCATACCGGTTGGAGCCGGTATTGGGGCAAAGCGGAATATTTCGGGGACTATCCCGTTCCCTCCTTGGAGGTCTGCCGCTATGCGCTGGAAAGCGACAAAAAGGGGCTTGGCTTCGATACCATCGGCATTGATCCCATCGCAGATGAAGGGCTGACACGCCATCGTCTGCTTTTGTCCCAAAGAGATATCGTGATTATCGAAAACCTCACGAATCTGGATAAAATCGGGGAAGGTCTGTTTCTCTTTGCAGCCTTACCCTTGAAGTATGAAAACGCGGATGGTGCGCCTGTGCGTGCCATTGCCATGCCGGAGGAAGAATAACGCAAATTTTCCCCCTTCCCTACATATCCTTTAAATAGCAAAGGAGGCGGTAGGATGAAGGGGATTTTTTTGCGAAGGGAATGGGTGAGCCTTGTCTGCTGTTTCAGCATCATCGGGGTCTGCCTCGTGCATACTGCGCTTGGGGAGGAAACCAAAGCTCTTTTTCCCATGATGGGCGTGCGGGTGGTTCTGGATGCAGGGCATGGCGGCTGGGACCCCGGCAAAACAGGCACAGGCGGCGAGAATGAAAAAATACTGAACCTCGCAGTCACAGAAAAGCTGACGGAATATCTTGAGCAGGGCGGCGCGGAGGTCATTCTCACCCGTAATGCGGATACGGCACTGGGCGGCAGTAAGCACGCGGATATGGCGGAGCGGCAGCGCATTGCCAATGAAACGGGCGCGGATATCCTCGTCAGCATTCATCAAAATGCCTTCCCCTCGGCAAAGGCAAAGGGGGCGCAGGTGTTTTATCATAAAAGCAGTGAAAGGGGCAAAATCCTTGCGGAATGTGTGCAGGAAAGCCTGAAAAGCCGCGTGGATGGCAGCAATCGGCGTATGGCGAAGGAAAATAAGGAGTATTATATCCTCCGCACCACCCAAATCCCTGCCGTTATCGTGGAGTGCGGCTTTCTTTCCAACGCCGAGGAGGAAAAACTGCTCAATGATACCGCCTATCAGGAAAGGCTTGCATGGGCGGTTTATTGCGGCATCCTTGACTATTTTGAAAAAATCAGTATCATTTAAGGAAAGAGAGATTCTTAACGAAAGAAAGATTCTGCATCGAAAAAAGAAAGGATGTATTTATGGAGCATACATTTGAAGCATTGGGGCTGCGTGCGGCACTGTGTGAAGCCTTGGCAAAGCAGGGCATCACAGCCCCCACGGAAATCCAACAGAAAATGATTCCCGCAATTTTATCCGGCAAGGATGTCATCGGTCGTTCCGAAACAGGCTCTGGAAAGACCTTAGCATATCTTTTGCCAATTTTTGAAAAGCTGGATCTGTCAATCCGCGGCACGCAGGCGATTATCCTCACCCCCACCCATGAGCTGGCGGCGCAGGTCTATCATCAGGCGGAGCTTTTGCAGGAGAATGCGGGCATCGCGGCAGGCTGTGTCCTTCTCATCGGTGCGGCAGGCATCGGCAGACAGCTGGAAAAGCTGAAAGCAAAGCCGCGTATCGTGGTCGGCTCTGTCGGGCGTATTCTGGATTTGATTCGTAAGAAAAAAATACAGGCGCATCTCGTCAGAACCATCGTTCTGGATGAGGGGGACCGCCTTATGGATGACGGCAACGTCGAGGATGTTGCCGCTGTCATCAAAACAACCCTAAAGGAGCGGCAGATTGTCCTGCTTTCCGCCTCTGTCAGCGGCGAAGCCAAGGCAAAAGCCGCAGCCATGATGAAGGCAGACGCGGTCGATTTGGAAGCCAAAAGCGGCGGCATTGTCCCCAAGGGCATCCATCATTATTATATCCTCTCCGCGCACAGAGAAAAATTCGCCAATCTCCGTAAAATTCTCGCAGGCGAAAAGCCGGAGAAGTGCATGGTTTTCCTCAATAACCCCGAAAATATCGAGGTAACGGTCGATAAGCTGAATTATCACGGCATCAAGGCGGCAGGCATCTATGGGCAGGCGAGCAAGCAGGAGCGCAAAAACGCCATGGATGGCTTTCGGGAGGGGAGAATCCATGTCCTCGTTGCCTCCGATATCGGCTCTCGCGGTCTGGATATCGAGGGTGTTACGCATATCATCAATCTGGATGTTCCCGAGGAGCCCACGCATTATCTCCATCGTGCAGGCCGCTGTGGCAGAAAGGGCATGGAAGGCACTGCCATCACCATTGTCACCCCCTATGAACGCAAGTGGATTCACCGCTACGAAAAAACATGGGGTCTGCAATTTGAGCAGAAGGAAATGTCCTTCGGTAAGCTGGTCGATAGCCAAAAAACAAAAAAAGACATTATCAAGCCGATCAAAAAGAAAAAGCCTGTCATTGAGGATAAATGGGTAGAGGGCGATGGCTGGGGCGAATTTGACGATTTAGAGGATTTCGGCGAATTTGTCATCGAAACCGGCGGCGCACCCCAAAAATCCAAGAAGAAGAAAGCAAAGGAACAGCCTTTCTCTATGGCAAAAACGCCCAAAAAGCAGGGCAAAAAGGGCAAAAAAACAAAGCAGACGGACGATAGCTTGGGCTTCTTTGCCAGAAAAGCGAAAAAACTTGCGGAAAAAGAGGCAAACCGTCAAAAAAGTCAGAAAAAGTAATTGTCCAAAACGCGATTTTCGGTTATCATATATACAATCAATGCTTCCGTGCTTCAGCGGAAAATCATAATTTTTAAGGAGGATTCAAGAATGAGCGATACTTGCGGATGTGGCTGCGGTCACGATCATGACGATCATGTACACGAAGAAATGGAAATGGAAACCTTAACCCTCACTCTGGATGATGATACAGAAATGGAATGTGGCATCCTTGGTGTGTTTGCGGTGGATGGCATTGCCGATAAGGAATATATCGCATTGCTGCCTCTGGAGGATGAAACCGTTCTCCTGTATGAATATAAGGAAAACGAGGACGGCATCGAGCTTCTCAATATCGAAAGCGATGACGATTTTGAAAAGGTATCCAATACATTCTATGATCTGTTCGATGACGAAGACGAATAATAGAAATGCAAGGGAACAGGGATAGAGTACTATCCCTGTTTTTTGTGCTTTATAGTTGGAAAAGATTGGAGAGAAGAGCATGAAAGGAAAAAGAATAGCGGCATTTGCTCTGGCGTTGGTGCTTGGTGCTTCGGCGGCACAGCCTGCCCTTGCGGCAGATTGGCAGAGCAAAAATCCTCTGATTGCCCATGCCTTGGGGGAGGCAGACGGCAAAATCGAAACCAATTCCAAAGAAGCGTTTCTGACCTCTTGGCAGAATGGCTTCCGTGCCGTAGAGGCGGATTTCACCTATACCTCAGACGGTACCCTCGTCGTGCGGCACGATTTTGAAAAGGACGGCTCCTATTATCGTCTGGAAATCAAGCCGAGCGGCTCTCTGGTGATGGATACCAAAACCTTCACCTCGACCCCTGCGGTCTATGAGCAGACCCCCATGACAGCCGTGGATTTGCTCTATCTCATGCAGGAATACCCCGATATGTACCTCATAACGGATACCAAAACCACCGATAAGGCACAGGTGCAGCGGCAGTTCCGCGATTTGGTGAATATCGCCAATAATATCGGCTCGCCCGAAATTCTGAGCCGCATCATTCCGCAGCTGTATAATAAAGAAATGCTCAGCTGGATAAAGGAAATCTATCCCTTTGAAAACTGGATTTTCACCCTGTATCTTTATTCAAATCCCAATTATGACGATATCGCGAATTTCTGTGCCGCAAACGGCATTGATACCGTCACCCTGCATATCGACCGCGCAAAGAAGGAAAATATCTCCAAGCTGAAGGCAAAGGGGCTCAAGGTCTATGCGCACACCGTCAATCGCTACCGCATCTTTGAGGATGCTCTTGCCGCAGGCGTGGACGGCATTTATACCGACCGCATCAAACCCTACGAGCTTAGCTGGGTTGGGCTTACGAACAGTATCCAGACTACAGAGCAGACCGTTACCGTAAAAGGCAAGGAGGCGAAGCTGACCACCCTTGCAATCTTCGGCACGCCCTATGCCCCTCTGCGGCAGATGGCACAGCTTGGCAAAAGGTTTTCCGCCGAATATAAAAAGGATGCAGGCACGCTCAATCTCACCGTCGGCAAAACCCTTACCACCATGGGAAATGAAATGCTCATGGATCACAGCGGACACCTTGTCACCAAAAAAGCCGATTTCAAGCTTCTCATCGGCGGCAAGGAAAGCGGCATCCAATGCTTCTATGTGGATGGCGAGGTTTATGCCCCCGTGGAGCAGATTCTTGCGCTGGTGCAGTAAAATCTAAAATCCCTTCGGCTCAGGCTTTCGCGCCTGAGCTGTTTTTTTGCAGAAATCACATCTTAAAGGAATCTTAATTGTTTTTTGTCGAAAACTCCTTTAAAATAAAGAAAATGTCTTGTAACACAACAAAAAGGAGGGGCATACCTTGCGCGAAAACAGAGAGGCACACACATCGAAGCGAAAAAAACGCCCAACGGCGAAAAAATATGCGAAGCAGAGAATGACAAAGGAGGAGCACAGAAAGCACCTGAAACGCCTGTATCTCAAGACCCTTCTGATTACTCTGGCTGTCTGTCTTGCGCTGCTCGGCACGGCTTACGGTGTATTTTTATACATGATTGGCGGTCTGGATCGTACCGAGGTGGATGAGGATAATCTTTCCGTCAATGAAAGCGTGAATGAAAAGGTCATCAATATTGCCCTTTACGGCATTGATTCCCGCAATCACGATTATAACGGTCGCTCCGATGTTGTCATGGTTGCCTCCGTCAATACCAAAACAGGGCAGGTTAAGCTGGTCTCCATCGCAAGAGATACCTATGTTGCCATCCCCGGCTACAATAACACCCGCATCAACCATGCCTTTTCCTATGGCGGGCCGGAGCTTGCCATCCGCACCCTCAATGAAAATTTCGGCTTGGATGTGACCGATTATGTCGCCGTCAATTTCGATTCCCTCGCAGAGGTGATTGATGCCATGGGCGGTGTCGAGGTGGATGTCACCGAAGCGGAGCGTCTGCAGATTAACGCCTATCTTCTGTCGGGTGAGCCCCTTTACGAAACAGGCTATATCACCCTGAACGGGCCGCAGGCGGTCAGTTATTCCCGTATCCGCAAGATTGATAATGATGATATGCGTACCTCTCGCCAGAGAGAGGTTCTTGCGTCCCTCTTTGAAAAGGCGAAGGAGATTAACCCTCTGGAATACCCCTCCTATGTGCGGAAATTCGCCCCTATGGTGCAGACCTCCCTCAGCAATGATGAGCTTCTGAAATTGGCCTCCGTCGGTCTGAAGGGCAGCTCTCTTACGCTGGATCAGGCGGCGTTCCCCAATGAGTATATCCACGCCGAAGGCAAAATCATCGGTAAGGCATGGTATTATATCTATGACCTTGCGCAGGCAAAGGATATGCTCCATAAGTATCTGTATGAGGATATTCCCTTTGCACAATATGCTTCCGCCGGGGACGAAGAAAAAGATTAAAAAAATTCAAAAAAAGAGTTGACAAATATTTTTTACGGGGTATAATGGGGTACAAGTTCAAAAAACAAAGGCAATGAAAAGAAGAGTACAGCCTGAAAGATTTTACAGAGAACCTCCGGTAGCTGCGAAGGAGGAAATGCGGAAGGGTTGGAAGATGGTCTTGGAGCCGCGCACCGAGAGGGTTTTCCTTTAGGCTGCGACGGGAGCGCCCGTGACAGCGCCGGAGTATCGGCAAATGCCCGTACTTGTTAAGGCAGTAATCGTGAGGTTGCTGTGAATTAGGGTGGTAACACGAAGCATATTATGCTCTCGTCCCTTTGACTGAGTGGTCAAACGGGAGGAGAGCTTTTTATTTTGTGTATAAAGAAAAGGTGGTTTGGGAAATGTCTGAAAAAGAAACGATGATTCGCTTAGAGGGTATCAAAAAGCGGTTCCGCACCAAGGCGGGCGAGCTGGAGGTGCTCCATGGCGTAAGCGCAGATATTAAAAAAGGAGAGGTGTTCGGCATCATCGGGCTGAGCGGTGCCGGCAAAAGCACACTGGTTCGCTGCATCAACCTTCTGGAGCGTCCCACAGCCGGTAAGGTTTGGCTGGATGGCGTGGAGCTGACCGCCCTTGGCGATAAGGAATTGAGAGAGCAGCGCAGACACATGGGGATGATTTTCCAGCAGTTCCATCTGCTCATGCAGAGAACGGCACTGGATAATGTCTGCTTCCCGATGGAAATTTCCGGTGTGCCGAAGGCAAAGGCGAAGGAAAGAGCCAAGGAGCTTCTGGATTTGGTAGGCCTTGCAGACCGTATGGAATCCTATCCGGCGCAGCTTTCCGGCGGGCAGAAGCAGAGAGTTGCCATTGCAAGAGCGTTGGCAACCGAGCCGAAGGTGCTGCTTTGTGATGAAGCCACCTCCGCACTGGACCCGAATACAACCGCAGGTGTTCTTTCCTTGTTAAAGGATATCAACACGCGCTTGGGTATCACGATTGTAGTCATCACCCATGAAATGAGCGTCATTCAGGAAATCTGTGACCGTGTTGCCATTATTGATGGCGGTCTGATTGCCGAGGAGGGCGGCGTGGAGGAAATCTTCCGTGCCCCCAAAACAAAAATCGGGCAGGAGCTGGTTATGCACGAGGGTACAAACCGAGAGGCATATACAGGCAAGCTGCCGTATTCCTATCGTCTGGTATTCAAGGGCGGCAGTGAAAATGAGCCTGTGCTTGGGCAGATGATGATTGAGCTGAAGAATGTCGTAAATATTCTGGCGGCAAATACAAGAACGATTGAAAATCAAGCCTTTGGTCAGATGCTGGTGCAGTTCCCCGAGGAAAAGGAAATTCGCCAGAAAATGATTCAATATCTCATAGACAGAGGCGTAGAAGTAGAGGAGGTAGAATATGTTTAAGGAAGGTATGCTTGCTCTGGTCGGGCAAGGCTTTATAGAAACCATTTATATGACAGTCATCTCTACAGTTCTGGCGTATATCATCGGCTTGCCGTTGGGCTTGGTTCTGGTTGTGACCGATAAGGATGGAATTCATCCGATTCCTTGGCTGAACAGCCTTCTGGGAATGATTATCAACTTCTTCCGTTCCATCCCCTTCCTGATTCTCCTGATTGCGTTGATGCCCTTCACAAAAATGGTGGTCGGCACTGTAATCGGCTCCAAGGCGGCGATTGTCGGTCTTTGGATTGCAGCCGCACCCTTTATCGCGAGAATGGTGGAATCCTCCTTGAAGGAAGTGGAAATCGGCGTGGTTGAGGCGGCACAGTCCATGGGTGCCTCTCCCTTTCAGATTATGACAAAGGTGCTTCTGCCCGAGGCAAAGCCCTCTCTCTTGGTCGGTGCGGCAATCAGCATCACCACAATCCTTGGCTATTCCGCAATGGCAGGTATCGTCGGGGCAGGCGGCTTGGGTGCCATTGCCATCAACTACGGCTATTATAGAAAGCAGTCCGATATCATGTATGTCATGGTCATTCTCATGGCAATCATCGTATTGGTATTTCAGGAGCTTGGCATGCGTATTTCCAAGCACACAGATAGAAGATTGTAAGCCTGTTTTTTAGGCTTCACATAAAAAAACAAAAGCAAAAGAATATTTTTTTTAAAACAAGGAGGAAACGTACTATGAAGAAATTTTTTGCAATTTTATTGGCAGGTGTGCTGACTGTTGGTCTGGCAGCTTGCGGCGGTTCTGATGATGCAGCAACAAATGATGACAGCAACAAAGAGGAAATCACACTGAAAATCGGTGCCTCTCCCACACCCCACGCTGAAATCCTGAATGCAGCAAAGGATGAACTGGCAGAAAAAGGCATCAAGCTGGATATCGTTGAATTTACAGATTATGTACAGCCTAACCTGGCAACAGAATCCGGTGATCTGGATGCAAACTACTTCCAGCACACCCCTTATCTGGAACAGTTCAATAAGGAACAGGGTACGCATCTGGTAGCAGTTGGCAAGGTTCATTTTGAACCCATGAGCATCTATGCCGGCACTGTAAAGGATCTGAAGGATATCCCCGCCGGCACAAAGGTTGGTATCCCCAATGACGCTACAAACGGCGGTCGTGCGCTGCTGCTTCTGGAAGCAAACGGTCTGATTAAGCTGAATCCCGATGCAGGCGTAACCGCAACAAAGCTGGATATCACAGAAAACCCCTACAATCTGGAAATCGTTGAAATGGAAGCTGCACAGCTGCCTCTGTCTCTGGGCGATCTGGGCTTCGCAGCAATCAATGCAAACTATGCGCTGCAGAATAAGCTGACACAGGATGACGCTCTGGCAACAGAGGATGCAGAATCCGTAGCAGCTAAGACATACGGCAACGTAGTTGTAGTAAAGGAAGGCAACGAAAACCTGCCCGGCATTGCTGAACTGCTGGAAGTTCTGCATGGTCAGACAGTGGTTGATTTCATCAATAACACCTACGGCGGCGCAGTAGCACCCCTGCAGTAAGCAATCAAAAGGTATTTGAGAAAATCGAATCAATAAAAAACAGACGAATTTGCGAAAGCGGTTCGTCTGTTTTTTTGCTGCAAAAATAAAAATTCTGCCAAAAATGAGATTTTTTTGCAACTAAAGTGAAAATTGATAAGTTTTTTCAGCAAGGACATTTTTGGAAAAATATGCCTTGACAGGCGAACAATACAGATGATAAACTGCTGAAAGTTAGATACAGCTAACAATAGAATGATTCTTTGAAAACAATCATTTTTTTGTTTATGTAAACACTGGATAATAGGGAAGGAAAACGAAAGGAGAATTTTATGAAGAACAAAGGAATGTACCGATTGCTGTCGGGCGTACTTTGCACATCTGTACTGTTGAGCAGTCAGGCTTATGCTGCCGCATCCGCGGATTACTCTGATATGCCGCAGAATTGGTCCAAGGACGCAATGGAATTTGCTGTTAAAAATAATTTCATCACAGGAGTAAGCGAGGATAAAATCGCGCCGAAGGCTGCCTTAACACGCGCACAGCTGGCGGCAATCCTTTCTCGCGTGATGCAGACAGGCGCAGGCGATGTCAGCGTGCTGGATAACTTCACCGACGCGGATAAAAACGCATGGTATGCCGGTGCCATGGCAAAGGCGGTCGAGCTGAATATCTTCTATGGCGATGGAGATTCCATCTACCCCGATCGCCCCGTAACCAGACAGGAGCTGTTCACCATTCTGGTCAGAGCCTTTTCCGTAACAGGCGGCGATGAAAGCACACTTGCATCCTATAACGACGCAGGCAGCATCAGCAGCTGGGCAAAGGCGGCAATCTCCGCAATGATTGCACAGGGCTATGCGGCAGGCTATGAGGATAAGACCCTTCGCCCCGCACAGCAGGTAACAAGAGAAGAATTTGCACAGCTTCTGCATCGCATGAGAGAGCATTATTCTTCTTCTGATACCTCTGAGGATAAAACAGAAACAAAAACAGACGATACCGCAAAAACGGATGAAGCCCCCAAAACCAATACTAAGAAAACCTCCGGCGGCGGCGGTGGTTCCTCCTCCGGCGGCAGTTCCTCCTCCGGCGGCGGCTCTCATAGCAGCGGCGGCAGCGTAACCGTTAAAAAAATCGTAGATGAAACAAAAGCAACCGTGCAGTCCACCGATATGGGCACATGGCTGCCTCTGGTCTTTACGGATAGCTATACCGTCGATACCGTAGCCTCCGTAAAGGTTGGGGATATGGACGTAACAAAGGCGCTGTCCAAGGTAACCACAGATGGCACAATCGCAAAGCTGGCGCTGACAGGCAAGCCGGATAAGGTTGTGATTACCGCAAAGGATGGCAAAACACAGACCATCACCCTGAATGGCACAGATGGCGCGGCGGCTGTTTATACAGGCAAACAGTACCTGCCGCAGCGTGTGCTGACGCATGGCGCAGTAGCCATCTGGGATTACCACCTGACAAATTATGATACAGATGGCAATATCCGTAAAGAGCCCAAGACAACCACCTTCGATCTGAATAAATCCGCAAATGCACACGCGTTCTATTCTCCCGATGCAGTTCTGCGTCAGGATGATACCGCGGATAATATTTATAGGGTAAGCGGCGAAGTAATCATCAAATTCAATTACAATACCGCAGAAGAAAAGGCATGGTTCAACGGCATCAATACCCTGCAGCTGGCAGGCTATAGCGAAAGACTGGAAAGCCTGAATAACAATCTGGAATTTAATACAAATGTAGCTACAAGCCCATACGGTGAGTACGGTCAGCTGACAATCAAGCTGGGACAGCCCAACTTCTTCAGCAACGGTCGTTACTATGTGCGTGTAAAATCCACAGCAGGTGAAACCGTACTGGTTCCCATCCACGTTGTCAATGAAAAAGCACCTAGCATGGAGTTGACAGAAATGCCCGAATCCGGTAAAAACCTGCACTTTAACGTGAAGGATATGACCTACGGCATCACAAGCCCCATCGAAAGCGTAACCCTGACAGCCCCCAACGGGAAAACAGAAAAGCTGACCTATATCGAAGATTATTACCTCTTTGGGGATACCTTCGTTCTCTATAACGATAAGGAAAACCATCTTTCCCACAAAGGAAACTATAAGCTGACCATCAGCAGCAATGGCTTCAAAACCTTCGAAACAAAGTTCAATGTAAGGGAAGGGGAAGAAGCGGAGAAGACGGTTGTATATCAGTATGCAGCGTATGATGCTGTAACCCATGCAACAGGCGGCGGCAGCAGCAGCGGCGGCTCCTCCGAGGATGGCGGCGGCAGTAATACAATGCCTGCAAATCTGGTATTCGATACAGACCTGCTGGCAAATGCCCTGCTCCTGCATAAAATGGAACGGACAACGGCAGATGTAGAGAAGATTGTAAATTATTGGAAATATGATATCAACGGTCGTGATTCCGTATTCGATAAAGGCGCAACAGATTATTATAAATACAGCAGCTATATCACTGCTGTGAATACCGCACAGACAGGGAACGCAAGCTGGCTTTCCTATGCGGATTATCTGAAAAATGTCACCGAAGATGCAAAGAATCCCAATAGACCCTACGCAGTAAAAGCAATTCTGGAGGATGGTCTGCTGGGCGAAACACAGTATAACGGTGATTATGGCAAGCTGACAGCACCTAATTTCATGGTAGGCGATGCAGTAGAAGGAAAGCCGGTTGTGCTGACAACACAAGATACAGCTTATGTTGGCGAAATCAAAGGTCTGTATCTGAATGGCGATTGGCGCATGCTGAGAAAGGATGCGTATGAGATTGATCAAGCGGCAGGCACAATCACAATCAAGGCAGGCGTGCTCAAGGTTGGCGAAAATACAATCTCCATCGTTGCAACAGGCTATCAGAGAAAAACAATCGAAATCAGTAATAACAAGATGAAAGAAACAAACCTGACCCTTTCCGTAAATAAAGCATCCTTCAAGCAGGGTGAAACAGCAACACTCACCGTAGAAGGCTCGAAGGGTGATTTCCTGAAAAACCTCACAGGCGTTGCCCTGATGAAGGAGGGTAAGGTTGTAAAGAACGTACTCAATAAAGGCGCAGAAGGCTCTGAGGCTGCTTATTACGAAATTGATAAGAACGCAGCGAATGGCAACGTGCTGAAGCTGACTCTGACCGCAAAGGAGGTAGAAGCAGGCGACTATACCGTTTCTCTGACAGCAAACTACTACGAGGAACCTCTGACAGCAGGGTTCAAAGTAACCGCAAAGGATGCAGAAACCGTAACAACCCCTGCATTTGACAGCTATATGCTGAAGGAAGCTGACGGCTATTACAGAGTTTCCTTCAAAGATGCTACCGGTGATGAACTCAAGGCTTACCTGAATCGCGTAGAAAAGGTAACTGTTGGCAGCAAAGAGTATACAAAACAGAATTCCTCTATCGGGAATTTGGAGGAAAATAAATTTAGAGTGGTAGCAAGCAACCCTGCTTATGGTTCTTCCGAATACGATAAACTGGATTTGGCGGCAGTCGGCGTTGATACAAGCAATGATGTTACGGTTGTCATCACAGCAGCAGGCTATGCAGATGTAACATTCACAATCGCAAAGACAAGTGGCGGCGGCGGCACAACCGACCCTGACGAGGGCAAGCTGGATGCACCTGCATATACGATTACTGAAAAGACCGAATACGGTGCAACGGGTAATTATCCTTACTACAAAGTTACCTTCACAGGGGATAATACAAGCGAATATGTGAAGAAGATTACATCTGTAATGGTTCAGGAGACAAAGTACAGCCCTGCTTCTGGCACTGAGGTTGGAGAAAAGAGCACCTCTTATGTGAAGGAAACAGGTTGGGAAAAATGCCTGAAACTGGGCACAGGCAGTTTTGTTACAAATGGCAAAACAACAGTAACCATCAAAGCAACAGGCTATAAGGATTTGATAATCTCCTATGGTACTGATGCAACGCCACCCACAGAACCTGGAAGTCCCGAAATAAAAACAGCACCGAAAGGTAACATTGAGCATAAGGAGGCAGATAATTATTATCAAGTTTCCTTTAATGGCAATGATGTATCTGATTATCTGAATGCAATCACTTCTGTAAAGGTTGGGAATATTGACTACACAGCAACGACAGACTCTATGCCTACAGGCAAGCAGTATTCTCTTGGTATCATATTGCCGAGCCTGAAATTAGGCGCAGAAGGCTTTACAGGCAGTGGTAATATAACAGTTACTATTACTGCAACAGGTTATACAGATAATGTAGTAACATATACTATGCCCAACAGCGGCAATAGTGGCGGCGGTGACAGCGGTGAAGCCGAAGGCAAGAAAGCACCGACACCTGCTTCTGTTGAATATTCTTCCGGTCTCCTTAGTAAAAGCTACAATATGATTTTTGCAAATGATGCCGGTGAAATTGATCCGTTTTTCGAAGCGATAGAGGAAATTACTGTAAATGGCGAGACATATACAAAAGCAAGCTCTAGCTTCACTTTTGGAGATACAAATTATATTTTGCGTGCAGCAGATAAGAAAATCGAATTAGGCACAAAGCACTTCAGTGCATCCGGCGAAACAAAAATTGTCATTAAGGCGAAAGGATATAAGCCTTTAGAATTTATTTACAAAGCACAATAATAACCCCCCAAAACAAAAAAGTGATTTTCCTTTTGGAGAATCACTTTTTTCTGTGTCCGCAGGGGTGTCCACACCCCGTCTTTTTGGTGTCCACAAGGTGTCCAATCTGTCCACTTTGTCCGGTAAAGTCCACCGTTTTTTACTGCCTTCCGGTCGAGCCGAGTCCGCCGCGATCCTCGTTCCCAAGGTCGTCTGTTTCCGCAAATGTCAGCGTCGGCTGATGCGCAAATATGCGGAACTGGCAGATTCTGTCATTCACCTCAATCACCGTATCCCTGAGCGCAAATGCCGGCATGAACCACTGGTCATTGTTGCCGCAGTAGCTTTCATCCACGATGCCGCAGTGGTTCGTCTGGATGATGCCGAAGTTCTTGAAGGTCGAACTGCGCGGCACAATATGCGCCTCAAACCCCTGCGGCAGCTGCATGGCAACCCCCAGCGGAATCAGCTGAAATTCGCCCTTTTTCAGCACTACACGCTCTGCCGCACGCAGGTCAATCCAGTCGGATTTCCCGTCAATGTAGCGCAGTCTTTCAATTTTATCGCTCAGATATTTAATCTTGATTTTTTCCATATCTCGTTCCTCTCTCATTCTGCATGGTATAAGTAAAGGGAGCCGCTTTGCAGGGATTTCTGCACATCAATGATGCGCTGATTGAAGCTTCCCTTCCAGTGCAGCTTAGTATCCTTCAAATCTGCGATGAATTTTCCATCCACCAGCACATCAATGTATTGCATCAGTGGCAGTGCGCTGATTTCCTCCCAGCGGTAGCCTGTATACAGCCAGATATTCTTCTCCGGATATTCCAGCTTGACCTTCCTCGCCAACCGTTCGATTTCCTCCCGATTGCCCGTATAAAGCGGATCGCCGCCGCTGAAGGTAATGCCGCTGATATAGTCACGGGAGAGCAGGGAGAACAGCTCCTCCTCTGCCGCCGCATCAAAGGCAAGACCCCCCTCAGGGTCCCATGTGACGGCGTTATGACAGCCCTCGCAATGGTGCGCGCAGCCACTCACCCAAAGCACCACACGCAGCCCCTCGCCGTTGAGCATATCATCCTTTGTAATATTATGATACCGCATTACATACTCTTCCTTTCTGCGATTTCAGCCATTTTTGCGTCATTCAGACGGGTATCCCCCTTCACGCGGGAGTAGGAAAGATAGCCGTTCATGCGCTCGATTTTAGTCAGATTTTTGCTGCCGCATTTCGGGCAAACGTCCATTTCCAGCTCCTGATGCCCGCAGTCATCGCAATAGGCAAGGGAAAGATTGACCCCCTCATAAAAGCCTAATTTCATGGCACGGCGCACAAGGGTGCGGATGGCATCCAAATTATAATCAATCGGGTATTTTACATATTGAATTTTGCCGCCGTTGGATAAATCCCAGAAGCGTTTTTCCAGATCCTGCTTTTCAATCGGGGTGATATCCTCGGTCACATGGCAGTGGAAGCTGTTGGAGACGTAGGGACGGTCGGAAACATGCTCAATCACGCCGTATTTCTTGCGGAACTGCGTAATCTGCAAGCCGCAAAGGCTCTCCGCAGGCGTGCCGTAGATGGCGTAAAGATTGCCGTCCGCCTTCTTATATTCCGCAATTTTATCATTGATATGCTGTAGGGTATCAATCGCAAACTGCCCGTCCTCAACCAGAGATTTGCCGTTGTAGAGCTCCTGCAATTCATTCAGCGCCGTAATGCCGAAGGACGCTGTCGCCGTTTTTAAGAGCGGTTTAATCTTTTCATGGAATTTCAGGTGGCCGCCGTAAAAACCGCCCTCACAGTACGCCAGAGGGTTTGTAGAGGCACGCATTTCGCCGAGGTAGGCATAAGTGCGGATATGCAGCTGACGAATCAGCTCCAGATAGTAATCCAGAACCTCGAAGAAGGGTCTGCTTTCCTGCTTTGCCTTGGCATAAATCATAGGCAGATGCAGGCTGACCGCGCCGATATTGAACCGCCCGACGAACACAGGCTTGTCCTCTGCATCGGCAGGCTCCATGCCGCCCCGCTCAAACCAGGGGGAGAGGAAGGCTCTGCAGCCCATGGGGCTGATGATGGCACCGTATTTTTTATAAATCTCCGATACATAGCCCTCGCCCGTCAGAGAAAGCCAATCGGGGTACATGCTCTTGGAGGAGCAGAGAATCCCTGCCTCAAAGACATCCTCCAGCTCCTTGCCGGGACCATGTAAATTTTCGTCATAGAGGAACACCAGCTTCGGGAAAAGAACAGGCTTTTTGCAGCTTTTTTTGCCCTGCCCTTTTCTGCGGACATGCAGCATAGTGATGGAGGCAATTTTGGCGAATTTGCCTGTGCCTGTGCCGAAGGTCATTGTGATGAAGGGGTAATCGCCGCGGCTGGACGCAACGGTGTTGAATTTATATTCCCAGCCCTGAAAGCCCTGATCGAAATCCTTCTGGATATCCTTCATGGCCTCTCTGTCTGCGATGCGCGCGGTCAGACCCATATCGATATAGCGGCGGTAATATTTTTCATAGCTTTTCTCCGCAAACGGCTCTAAGAGTAAATCCACAGAGGGCACGGTAAAGCCGCCGTATTGCTGGCTCGCCGCGGAAAGCACGATATCCCCGATGACATCGAAGGCAACCTCCAGCGTTTTCGGCTCGTTATACCAAAGATTCCCCATCTCAAAGCCGCCTGTCAGCACATCCTTCACGTTGAACAGGCAGCAGTTCATGGTGTCCCTTCTGGCGGACATATCGTGGATATAGATATACCCATCCCGACATGCCTGCAGCTCCTCGGTTGTCATAAAGAATTTCTGATAAAGCTCTTTATTCAGCTGATTATAAATCAGAGAACGCTTGGTGGAAACAAGGGCGCTGTCGGAGTTGCTGTTTTCCTTGTCCCCGATATACATGATGGATTGGCTTTTTTTATAGACCTCATCCAGCATTTTGACAAAATCCTGCTTATAATTGCGGTAGTCCCGATAGCTTTTCGCTACCTCCGGCTTGACCTGCTCGAGGGCGGCCTCAACGATATTGTGCATTTCTGCGATGGGAATGCCCTCCCGCCCCAGAGAGCGCGCCTTTTCCTCCACGAAGGAGCAGATGAAATCCAGCTCCTCCTGCGTGAATTTTACCATGGCGCGATAGGCTGATTTATTGACTGCAACCACGACCTTCTGCACATTCCATGCTTCGTGGGTATTATCCTTTTTGATGACATACATAAGACTTCCTCCTTTTTCGGTAAGAAACGAAATTTTGGGGTTTATACCGAATACTATACTATATCTGGTGGATAAAATCAATATATACGGCATATTTTAACAAGATATAGTTATTCTGTCTCATCGGAGAGCCTTGCCTGTCTGACGGCATGATGCCAGCCGGCGAGGGTTTCCTTGATTTTTTCACTCTCTGCCGCAGGGGAGAAGGCGGCGGAAACCTGCCAGTTGCGGCGGATTTCCGATAAATCTGCCCAATAGCCGACGGCAAGCCCTGCCAGATATGCCGCGCCGAGGGCAGTGGTTTCCAGTGTGGAGGGGCGCAGAACGGGTACGCCTGTAATATCGGACTGGAATTGCAGCAGGAAGGAATTTGCCGCCGCACCGCCATCTACACGCAGCTCTGCAAGGGGAATGCCTGCATCCTGCTCCATGGCGTGGAGGACATCATAGGTTTGGTATGCCATGGATTCCACAGCGGCACGCACGATATGACAGCGGTTTGCGCCGCGGGTCAGCCCCGTCAGGCAGCCACGCGCGTAGGGGTCCCAATAGGGCGCGCCCAAGCCCACAAAGGCAGGCACGAGATAGACACCGCAGGTATCGGGAACCTCTCTGCAAAGTCCTTCTGTTTCTGCGGCGGAGGAAATCAGCCCCAATTCATCGCGCAGCCACTGGATTGCCGCGCCTGCAACGAAAATAGATCCCTCCAGTGCGTAGGTGATTTTGCCGCCCAGACCCCATGCAATCGTGGTGACTAAGCCATTTTGCGAGGAAACGGGCTTGTCCCCTGTGTTCATCAGCAGAAAGCCGCCTGTGCCAAAGGTATTCTTGGCGGTGCCGGGGGAGAAGCATGCCTGCCCGAATAAGGCAGACTGCTGATCGCCTGCCGCCCCTGCAATCGGGATGCTTTCGCCAAAGAGAAGGGGGAGCGTGCTGCCGAAAATGCCGCTGGACGGGCGCACCTCAGGCAGGATGGAACGTGGGATTTCCAGTAAATCCAGAAGCTCGGTATCCCATTCCAGTGTATGGATATTGAACAGCATGGTACGGGAGGCGTTGGAATAATCGGTGGCATGAACCTGTCCGCCGGTTAGATTCCAGATGAGCCAGGTATCAATCGTACCGAAAAGCAGATTGCCGCTTTCTGCGAGTGCCTTTGCTTCGGGAACATTTTGCAAAATCCAGCGGATTTTTGTTGCGGAGAAATAGGCATCAATCAGAAGACCTGTTTTTTCGCGGATTTTTTCGGTATAGCCCTGCTCCTGCAAAGAATCGCAATAGGGTGCGGTTCTTCTGCACTGCCAGACAATGGCATGATAAATCGGCTTGCCGTTGCGCTTGTCCCAAAGGATGGTGGTTTCGCGCTGGTTGGTGATGCCGATGGCAGCAATCTCCCTTGCGGAAATGCCAAGCTTGGCAATGGCATCGCGCGCAACCGAAAGCTGTGTTTCCCAGATTTCCAGAGCGTCATGCTCCACCCAGCCGGGGTGGGGATAGTATTGCTGAAATTCCTTCTGCGCAACGCTTTTCATCTGCCCGTTCTGGTCGAAAAGAATCGCACGGGAGCTGGTTGTGCCTTGGTCTAAGGAAAGAATGTATTTCATGGGGAGCCCTCCTTTTTCTCAAAAAATTAGTATTGATTTTAGTATAGCAAAAAGCAAAGGAGGGAACAAGCGAACAGAAAAAAAGAACCCCCGCAGCAGTGCGGGGGAATCGGGTTATCTCATATAGGGGTTGGTTCTGCGTTCTGTTTCCAGCGTGGTGGCAGGACCGTGGCCGGAATATACCTGATAATCCCCGGGGAGTGCGGCGAGCCTTTTCAGGGATTTTTTGATATCATCCCAATCGCCGGTGGGGAGATCTGTTCTGCCGCAGGAGCCCTGAAACAGGGTATCGCCGCTGAAAATGATATCCTTGCCGATAAAGCAGATGGAGCCTACCGTATGTCCGGGGGTTTCCATTACGTCAAATTCCATAGCACCGACGGTTACCTTATCGCCCTCGGAAACCAAAATATCGGGGTGAACGATGATGGGGCCGCCGACAAATTGGGAACAGTTGAGCGCAGGATCGGTAAAGACGGGCATTTCCTTTGCCGCACCGACGATTTTGCAGCCGAAATGCGCGGCAACCTCGTTGACGGAGCCGATATGGTCATAATGTCCATGGGTCAGCAGGATATGTGTAACCTTGAGATGATTCTGTTCTACATACTGATATAAAGGTGCAGGGCTGCCGTCGCAGTCGATGATAGCGGTAATACCGTTGTCATCGGAGATCACATAATTATTTGTGCCGACGGAACCTGCAGCGTAGCAAGCAATTTTCATGGGAAGTCCTCCTTGGTGTGTTTTTTCAAATTATAGCAATCCTAAGGGGATTTTGCAACCAAAAGGCGAGGGGGAATTGTAAGAAAGTCTTAAGAAATGGGGCGCGGGTTTTATGCTATAATCCAAATAAAGGGAAAGCGGTGCTTTGCGCCGATTGGGCGGAGGTGCGCCTAAAAGGAACAACAAATCGTAATTTAAGGAGGTCATATGAGTTTTACGATGTTATTGCTTCTCGCATACATAGTAATGGGTGTGGGAAGTTTTATCGCTTTTAAGCGAAAGCACAAAGCAATTGGTATAGCATTGCTGCTTGTAATAGTGCTTAGTATCTTGATTTTGGGATACATGTGGATTCATTCGCCAATGTAACAATCGGGATTTGACGAAGGAGTGTGATTGTATGAAAAAGTTGATAGCATTAGTTTTAGCAGTGGTTTGTGTGCTTGGCTTGGTTGGGTGCAACAACAAGACAGTCAATATTGATTTGCCTTT